>Ga0182024_10004134_pt1 | contig 33761 bp, 31 predicted proteins | sample P32metaG_FD_120480 | JGI IMG/M metagenome (GOLD analysis project Ga0182024, IMG submission 120480) | Permafrost microbial communities from Stordalen Mire, Sweden - P3-2 metaG (Illumina Assembly) | ecosystem: Environmental > Terrestrial > Soil > Wetlands > Permafrost | place: Sweden: Stordalen... | reverse complement strand
CGCTTCCTACTTCAAAGGCGAGAAGGCCGGACCCGACCCCTGGGATGCATGGACACTCGAATGGTCCACCAGCTCGCCTCCGCCCAGTTACAACTTCGCCACAATTCCCACCGTCGAAAGCCGGCGTCCATTGTGGGACCGCAAACATCCGGAAGAGCCCGACGCGCACTATGAATGAGAAACCGCCCCCGGAAGACTTGAGAGGAAAGTTGGAAGGAGAACTGAAATGAGCACTGCGGTGGCAATTCCCCACCAGCCGATCGAAGAATGGAAGCTGCCCTCGCGCGGCATCGTTGGCATGGCCTGCCTCGTCATCGCCGAATCAGCCATCTTCATCATCTTCGTCGTCGCCTATCTCTTCTATATAGGGAAGAGCCTCACCGGCCCGACGCCCCGAGAAGTTCTCGACATTCCCTGGTTCGCCTCCATCTGCCTGATTTCGAGCAGCGTCACCGTTCACTTTGCAGTTCACTCACTACGCGCTGCCAAGGTCAGCCGCTGCGCAGCCTGGCTTGCCGCGACCGTCCTTCTTGGCAGCATCTTTATCGCCGCCACTGCTCTCGAGTGGTACGACCTCATTTACCACTACGGCCTCACCGTTCGCACCAATCTTTTTGGAACCACTTTTTACTCGCTCGTTGGCCTGCACGCATCGCACGTCATCGTCGGCCTCATCATGCTCGGCCTCGCGCTGATCTTCGCTCTAATGGGCAAGGTCAACGAGCATCACGCTGAGCGCCTCGAAGTCATCTCCATTTACTGGCACTTTGTCGACGCCGTCTGGGTAGTTGTCTTCACCGTGGTGTACGTCGTCGGACGATAACTCCGCGACTGAGGAACGTATGGAACAGGGAAACCGAATACACATGCCGCTTTCCACTGCGTGGCCGATGGTGCTCGCGCTGGGAGTTGCGCTCCTCGTCACCGGCATGGTCACAAGTGCCGCTGTCAGCCTTCTTGGTTTGCTACTCGTGCTTCTCTCCGCCGTCGGCTGGTTTCGCGCCGTTCTGCCTGTCGAGGCGCACGAATTCGTCGAAGCGCAGCCGGACCCGATTCAGGTAACCAGTTTCCGCAGCGCGATCGAGCATCTTCCCATCGATCCCATGCACCGCAAGGTCGTGCCCGTCGAGCGCTTCCACTTCACCACCGGCCTCCGGGGCGGCATCGCCGGTGGCATTGCCATGATCGTGCCCGCTACTGCGTTCAGCCTTATCAGGTATCACAGCCTCTGGTACGCCACAAATCTGATGGCAGCGGGCGGCTTCGTTAGCTGGGCAAATCAGAGTGATGCATTTCTTGCCCAATTCCATTTGGAGGGTCTGCTCGCAGCGCTTGCTATTCACACCGTCTCGTCTTTGCTCGTGGGCTTGCTCTATGGGGCCATGCTGCCCATGTTTCCGCGCTGGCCGATTCTCACCGCAGGCTTCATCGCGCCGCTGCTGTGGACCGGCTTGCTCTCTTCTGTGCTCGGCGTCGTCAGCCCTATCCTGAACGCACGCATCGATTGGTACTGGTTTGTGCCATCGCAGATCGCCTACGGACTTGTCGCAGGCTTTGTTGTCAATCTGCACACCAAGGTGCGCACGCCTCAGTTTCAGGCTCTGCCCTTCGCGGTGCGCGCCGGCGTCCACGGCGCAATAGAGGAGCCCGGGGACGAAACCAACGAATTGGGAAAACCGAAATGATGAGCAGCTCCCGACAGGTCTGGACACACATCGCTGCGACGGTCCTCATTGCCTTCGCTGGATGTGCCCGTGTCCCGGGAGTCCCCACGGCGGCAGCAGATGTATCGCGACCGGACAAGCAGCTCGATTTTCGCGTTCTCTACAAACAGACCTGTTCCGGCTGCCACGGCGACAACGGACGCGGCGGTGCGGCAATTCCCCTCAACAATCCCGCCTATCTCACCTTTGCCGGCGTGGACAACCTTCGCACTGCAACCGCCAAGGGCATGAGCGCAACGATGATGCCCGCTTTCGCCGCGAGTTCCGGCGGCATGCTCACCGAGGCGCAAGTGGACGCGCTTGTACAAGGCATGGTGCGTGAGTGGAGTCGCCCCTCCAATTTTTCCGGCATCGTCCTTCCACCCTATGCCGCAACCGCGCCCGGCAATCCCGCCGAGGGACAAAAATCCTACAGCGCAGCCTGCGCCCGCTGTCATGGCGCCGACGGCATTGGAATCCATCCGTCCGCCAATAGCCCCGCGCCAACCCAGGACTCCACACCCCACTCCATCGTCGATCCGTCCTACTTGAAGCTTCTCAGCGATCAGAGTCTGCGCAGCATCGTCGTCGCCGGCCACCCCGACGCGAGTATGCCTGATTGGCGCACCTACATCGCAGGCCGCGCGCTTACTCCACTGGAAATCACCGATATCGTCGCGTGGCTCAGTGCGCATCGCGCATCCCCAGCGCAGCAATCCGCCAGCACCCCGGCCAAGGAGAACCGATGACCGAAATCAATGAACCTTCCGGCCAGCCGCAGCCGCAACCACCGCGGTCATCTACCGCGGTTCCGGAATTGAAGGCCCTGGCGCACTCCCGCCGTGCGTTCCTCTTCAAGCTCTCTCTCTATCTCAACGGCGCAATCGGCGCCGTGCTCGCGGTTCCTATCCTCGGCTATGTTCTCGGGCCAGCGTTCAAAAAAGACTCAAGCTATAAGTCCTGGATCTCGCTCGGGCCCGTCAGCAACTTCCCCGACGGAGAAACGCGGCTGGTGGATTATCGCAACCCCTACAGAACCGACTCCGACGGCGAAACCGCCAATGTTGCCTGTTGGGTTCGCCACATACAGGCCGATCAGTTCCAGGTCTTCGCCATCAATTGCGCGCACCTCGGCTGCCCCGTTCGCTGGTTCGAACAGTCCAAGCTCTTCATGTGTCCCTGCCATGGCGGTGCCTACTATGTCGACGGTTCGCGCGCCTCCGGCCCACCCGAGCGAGGCCTCTTCGAATACCAATACTCCATCGTCAGCAACAACCTCATGATCAACGCGGGCCAAATGCCCACGCTCTCCAACTCGGCCTGCCTCAAAAAGCCACTCGTCCAGATATCGCCAAACTCATCCGATCGAAACCAGGAAGGAACATCATGGCCGGCCTGAGAGATCGCACCGTCTCTGTCGCCCTCCGAACCTACGACTGGTTCGAACGCCGTCTCGGCCTCACCAAGCCGCTCACTGAAGCTGCCGAACATCCCACACCCCCGACTAGCGCCAGCTGGTTCTACGTCTTCGGCTCAGCCGCAACTGTGCTGCTCATGCTGCAGGTCGTCACCGGGATTCTCCTCGCGCTCGTCTACACCCCATCGGCCGGCGAAGCCTGGGCAAGCCTCCAATTCCTCAATCACCAAATCACCCTCGGCTGGTTTCTGCGCGCCATTCACGGTTGGGGATCGGACTTCATGGTCGCCATCGTCCTCATCCACATGACACAGGTCTTTCTCTTCGGCGCATACAAATATCCGCGCGAGCTCACCTGGATCATTGGCGTCTTCCTCTTGCTTTTCACGCTCGGCATGGCCTTCACCGGCCAGGTTCTTCGTTTCGATCAGGACGCCTACTGGGGCCTCGGCATCGGCGCATCCATCGTGAGCCGCGTCCCCTGGATCGGCGGTCCGCTTGTCCACATGATGCTCGGCGGCCCCATCATCGGAGGCCAAACGCTCTCGCGCTTTTTTGCGCTTCACGTCTTCGTCATTCCCGGTCTTCTGCTCGCCTTCGTCGCAGTCCACGTGTGGATGGTTCTCTACCTCGGCGTCAACGAGTGGCCGATGCCCGGCCGCATCGTGAGCAAGGCGACCTACGATCGCGAATACCACGAGCTCATTTCGAAAGATGGCGTCCCCTTCGTTCCCGACGCCGCATGGAAAGATGCCGTCTTCGCCGCCGCCATCCTTCTTTGCGTAATTGCCTGCGCGCTCTTCTTCGGTCCCTTCGGTCCCACCGGCGAACCCGATCCCACCATCATTCAAACTGCGCCCAAACCCGACGTTGCTTTCCTGTGGATCTACGCGGTCCTCGCCTATCTGCCGCCCGAGCTCGAGACGCCGTTTTTGTTCATCGCCCCCATTGTCGTCATTGGCGGTATGCTCCTTCTTCCCCTCATCGCCGGCGAAGGCGAAAAGCACTGGTCGCGCCGTCCCATCGCTGTGCTTATGGTCGCGGTTATCGCCGTCACCCTTGGAGTCTTGACACATTTGGGCACTTACACTCCGTGGAGTCCGGTCATGGAAGCCTGGTCCGGGGATCCAACCCCGACCGACTATCTCAAAAATCGATCGCCCCTTGAACGCCAGGGCGCGCTCGTCTTCCAGAACAAGCAATGCCGGAATTGCCACGCGCTCGGCGGACTCGGTGGCATGCGCGGCCCCGCACTTGACGCCATTGCCACGCGTATGACCGAAGACCAGATGATTCGCCAGGTCCTCCAAGGCGGAGGCAACATGCCCGCCTACGGCAATGCTCTCAGCCCCGCTGAAACTCGCGCCCTCGTCGGCTTTCTCAAGACCTTGCGCGGCAACAATCTCTCACCTGCCATCGATGCTTCGCGCGTCCTCACCCAGGCAAACTCAACGGCGGTCCCGACGGGACAGGTGCGCTAGCCAATGTCCGACCCGTTCCAATCCGTCCTGTCCGATTGGTCCCTCCCAGTCGGTCTCACCGTCGCAATTCTGCTTACGGCCTTCCTCTACCTGCGCGGCTGGATCGCCCTGCGTAAAACGCGCCCCGCGCAATGCACACCTGCACGCCTCATCTCATTTCTCGCGGGCCTAACCGCACTTTGGATCGCCATCGGCTCACCTCTGGATGCGTTTGCCGACGTGCTGCTCAGCGCACACATGGTCGAGCACCTTATTCTCATGTCTGTCGTCCCGCCCCTGATTCTCCTCGGTTTTCCGGTCGTCCCGCTCCTTCGCGGATTGCCTGCCTTCGTGCGCACCGCAATCGCCGGACCGCTGCTTCGCTCCAAATCCCTTCGCCGCCTTGCGCACGTGCTCGTCTTCCCGCCGTTGGCATGGCTCCTGATGAATGCGGTCTTTCTCCTCTGGCATATTCCCGCCGCCTACGACTTCGCCCTCGAACACGAAGGCTGGCACGACTTCGAGCACATGTGCTTCCTCTTCACCTCGTTGCTCTTTTGGTGGTGCGTCCTTCGTCCATGGCCCGCCGCGCGTCGGCCTCGCGACTGGGACATCATTCTCTATTTGATAGGTGCCGACCTGGTCAACACGGCGCTTTCGGCCTTCCTCGCCTTTTGCAACCGCGCGGTCTACCCCTATTACGTCACCCACTCCAACCCCTTTCAGATCCAGCCGCTACCCGACCAGGTCCTCGGGGCAGTCGTCATGTGGGTCTTCGGCTCCGTCGCCTTCCTTATTCCAGCCGCCGCAATCGCGTACTCCCTCCTTCAGCCGACGCATAACCGCACGATCATCCCCGCCGCGCAAGCCCGATAAAGGCAGTTTCCGGTATATGAAAAATTCCTCTCTAAGCCCGCAACTAATCCTTTAGTTGTTCGTCTAATGAATTGCAAGGCACGATTGTGCGGCAATATCTTGCTTTGAAGTCAAAGACTTAGCGTGCCACCGAAAAAATCCAATACGCTGACCGAGGCCGAGCTCAGGCTCATGAAGATCCTATGGCGCCGCGGCGATTCCGCCGTCACCGACTTGGTTGCCGCCATGCCGGAAGGCGAAACTTTGGCCTACAACTCGGTCCTTACCACCATCCGTATCCTCGAACAGAAAGGCTACGTCGAACACCGGCAGGAGGGCCGTGCCTTCGTTTACCGCCCCTGCATCGCTGAGCACGAGGCGAGTCGCACCGAGGTCCGACACGTCCTAAATCGCTTCTTCGGAAATTCACGCGAACTGCTGCTCCTGTCTCTCCTCGACGACGAAGATCTTTCCCTCGATGAACTGCAGCGACTGAGAGACGCCATTCGCAACGCCGCTCCCGACGGTCAGAGGGAGGTCTAGTGCATGTACCTGTCCCAAATCATCGATGTTGTCCGCCAAACGCTCGTTCTCGCGGTCCCTCCGCTCATCAATGCGTTTCAATCTTTCTCCCATGCTGCGGCTCCCCTTGCGGTGACAGCTCTATGGCAAGGCATGGCCGTCGCCTCTTGCCTCGCAATCTGTCTCCGCTTTGTGCCCCGCATCTCCGCACAGCATCGCTTCCTGCTCTGGTCGATTGGCTGTGCCGCGCTTGTTTCTCTGCCATTCCTTTCCCTGCTTGCGAACCATTCTGCCTTCGCGATCGCTCCCGATGCTTCATCGAAGATGACCAACACGGCAGTACAGCCATGGCTTCAGTTGGATCAACGCTGGAGCGTCTTGATCGCTTCCCTCTGGATCGTCGCATCCGCCGTACTGGCAATTGATCTCGTGCTGCATTCGCTCAGGCTCCGCAAGCTGTGGACCCGCGCCGTCCTCGTGGAGGCGCATATCTCGGCCGCTGATTCACCCATAGCCTCCGGCGTATTTCGTCGCCGCACCGCCCAGATCTGTACCACGCATGATCTGGATCGCCCCAGTGTCATCGGCTTCTTCGCCCCGCGCATCCTCATTCCTGATTGGCTGTTCGCGCGCCTCGCTCCCGCAGAACTCGATCAAATCGTCCTGCACGAGTCTGAGCATCTCCGCCGCTTCGACGATTGGACCAATCTCCTGCAAAAGCTCTGCCTTATTCTCTTCCCGCTGAGTCCCGCGCTCTGGTGGATCGAACGCCAACTTTCGAAAGATCGCGAGATGGCCTGCGATGAGGCTGTTGTCCGCATCACCCAAGCGCCGCGCGCCTACGCCGCCTGTCTGGCCAGTCTCGCCGAGCGCGGCCTTGAACGCCGTGCCGAAGCGCTCTCTCTTGGAGCCTGGCACCGGCGCTCCGAGCTGGTTCATCGCGTTCACAGCATCCTGCGCAATCGTCGCGGCCTTTCCCCCATCGCAGCGCGCGCTTTGCTGGGTGCCGTCGGCTGCTGCCTTCTCGCCGCCACAGTGGAGCTGGCCCGCTGTCCGCAGTTCGTGGCCTTCGCACCCTCTGCGCAAGCCGGTTCCACCGCCCAGGCGATCGGCAATCAGTCCGCGCAACTCGGCGATGCGGTCTATTCCGCCAACCCACATCAAATGCTCACGCCGGGCGCGCACGCAATCCTGGCCAAAGCGGAGATGCCGACGGCTCCGTTCGTGAAGCGGTTCGCAAACCGGGCTCGTTTGCAAGATCTGAACCCGAAGGCACCCGCAGTTGGAGAGGTGCGCGCTGCGTCTTCCGAGCCCCGCATTTCCGAGTCCAGCACCCGTTCGCACGAGGTGCACGCCCTCGTCGCCAGGAAGCCTGACTCGCCGGCCGATGCCGCCCCGCAACAATGGATCGTCTTCACTGCGTGGGAGCAGGTCGAAACCTCCGATTCCGCGGCAACCCAAACGACGGCGGACTACGACACAAATCCAACCGCCGAAACCTCGGCGGCGAACGAAAACACATCTGCAACGCCATCAACCGCATCGACAGGAACCGTACCGGCAAAGACCGACGCAAGCATATCGACCAGCAACGCGACCAAAAACCGCACGATTTTCACGCGGCTCATCTTCCGCGTTGTCCCCCAAGGTTCTAAATCCCTGCAATCTACCGCCATCCCCATCGGCGATGGCTGGTTAGTGATCCAACTTTAAACATCAACCTCAATAACCCATGGAGGACCAAAACATGTCACTATCAACTAGTTCATTAGTAGCAAAGGCGAGGAAGTTCGCTCTCCCCGGAGGAATAGCTGCAATGCTGGCCCTCGGCGGCGCGTTCCTTATTGGCCACAACCAGGTTCATGCGGCCAGCTCGGCCGCGGCACTCGGCACGGGAGCTCCGCTTGACGACTCGAGCGTCACCTCCCTTGTTTCGCTCGATAACGCTGTTGAAGCCGTAGCTGCCCGCGTTACGCCCGCCGTCGTCAATGTCTCTGTCACCTCGCACAGCCACGAAGAGGCCGACGAAGACGGCGGCCCGAACAGAGGTCAGGACCCCGATGGTGGTTTGGAAAATCTGCCCCCAGAGTTCCGTCGCTTCTTCGGATTCGGGCCTCAGGGGCGCATGCAAGGCATGCCCCAGCAGCAGATTGAGCACGGCATCGGCAGCGGCGTCATCCTCTCGCCCGACGGCTACATCCTTACCAATAACCACGTCGTTGACGGCTCCATGAAGATCAATGTCACCCTCAACGACCGCCGCGTCTTCCCCGCGAAGCTCGTCGGCGTCGACAAGCTCAACGATCTCGCCGTCATCAAGATCGACGCGCACAACCTGCCAACCATCGCCTGGGGTGACTCGACGCAACTGCATCCCGGCCAGACCGTGCTCGCCTTTGGCAGCCCCTTCGGCTACTTCCAGTTCTCGGTCACGCGCGGAATCGTGAGTGCGCTCAACCGGCCTAACCCCTACACCGATGATCCGCGCAAGCCGGGAGCATTTATCCAGACCGACGCAGCCATCAACCCCGGCAACTCCGGCGGACCGCTCGTCAATGCGCATGGCGAACTCATCGGAATTAACACGTTCATCATTACCGGCAACGGCTCGTTCGCCGGTGCGGGATTCGCGATTCCCTCGCAGATTGCCCGTGCCTCCACTGAATCCATTGTGAAGAACGGCACCGTCCATCATGGCTACCTCGGCATCAGCATGAACGACGTGACTCCGGACAACGCCAGCTTCTTTAACCTTCCCGACGCGTCTGGCGCCATCGTCAGCCAGGTCACACCGGACTCGCCCGCAAGCCACGCCGGCCTCAAGAGCGGCGACGTGCTCCGCGCACTCAACGGCAAGAAGATCGTCAATGGCAGCGCCCTGCAGGTTGCGGTCAGCGAGATGTCCCCCGGGAACGCCATCGATCTCGGCATTCTCCGCGATGGCAAGCCTGAGACCCTCAAAGTCACCGTCGGCGAATTCCACAAGGAGACAGAGGAAGCGTCGAACAACTCCGGCGACCAGCAGCACGGCAAGCTCGGCCTCTCCGTGGCAAACCTCACGCCCGACCTTCGCTCGCAACTCAACGTGCCCACGCAGGTAAAGGGTGCGGCCATCGAGGGCGTTCGTCCCGCCAGCCCGGCCGATGATGCAGGCCTTGCGCCCGGAGACGTCGTCCTCGAAGTCAACCGGCACGCGGTCGAAAGTGCAGACAGCTTCGTCAACCAGGTGCACGCTGTCCCCAACGGCAAGGACATCCTGCTCCTCGTCTGGTCGCACGGCGGCACCACCTACCGTGTAGTCCACCCCGACCAGAACCCTGAAAACGGCATGTAATCTATCCGTTTTGGGACCTCAAAATAGCACGAACCTCCGTGCCCCATCCTTGCGACTTGTTTCTGTCGCAAGGGTGGGGGAGAACACGGTCCCGGCGCCCGCGCCCTACTCGGACCAAATCTGTCGCGCCGCCACGCGAAGCTATTGCCTGGACGGCCAGTCCTTGCAATTTCCTCAGTCCCCTGCCATCATCTATGTATGGCTCGTTTCTCCTGTTGTCGCTCTTGTATGCCGCTTCGCGCGCAGAGGTGACCTGAGTCTTAACGATCATTCGAATTTCAAGGTTTCCGTAAGCCCGCGATACAGCCCAAGCTGCCGCGGGCTTTCTGCATCTACCGAAGGGAAAAAATGGATCAGGCTGTTCAACCTAAAGAAACCAAGGCCCAACGCTCCGAGCGCCTCAAGCTCGCCAAGAACCCCTGGGAAGCCTTTGACGAGGTGCGCCAGTTTGCACGCGAAGGCCGCTCCAGTGTGGTGCCTGAATGGGCCTCTCTCTACTTCAAATGGTGGGGCGTCTATACCCAGGGCGACGGCGTCGGCGCCACGGGTGGCAAGGGCGGCGAAGGCCTCGCCTCTGACTACTTCATGATGCGCATCGGCATCCCCAACGGCATCCTCTCGGCCCATCAGACTCGCATCATTGCCGGCCTCACGCGCAAATACGCGCGCAACCTCGCCGACATCACGGTACGCCAGAACATCCAACTCCACTGGCTCACAATCGAGTCGCTCCCCGAAGTCGTCGACACGCTTGATGCCATCGGCCTCTCGCCGAAAGGCGCCTGCGGCGATGTTGTCCGCAACGTAACTGGCTGCCCGCTCGCTGGCATCGCCGACGACGAAGTGCTCGACGCTTCACCCATCGCCGTCGAAGTCGCGCACCTGCTCACCGCAAATCCCGACTTTTATAACCTGCCGCGCAAATTCAAAATCTCCGCTACCGGCTGCCCCTCGTGGTGCACTTATCCCGAGATCAACGACATTGGCTTAACCCCTGCGAAGCGCGACGGCCAGGTCGGCTTCTCTCTCCGTGTCGGCGGCGGCCTCTCCAACGAACCGCATCTCGCTGTTCGTCTCAATGCCTTCCTGCTTCCGAATCAGGCCGTCGCAGCAGTTCGTGGCGTCACTGAAATATTCCGCGAACAGCAGGGCCTGCGCGAAAGCCGCGACCGTGCGCGCCTCAAATATCTGTTCATGAAAGAAGGCTGGACGCCCGACAGATTCCTCGGCGAGCTGCAATCGCGCCTCAACTTCACGCTTTTTCCAGCAGGCGAAGAACAGGTCCCGAGCGACGTCTTCCGCGACCACGCCGGTGTTCATCCACAGTGCCAGCCGGGACTGAGTTATGTCGGCGCCACGGTCCTGCGCGGCCGTCTCACCGGAGAACAACTCGAAGCCGCCGCCGAGCTCTCCGAGCGTTTCGGCAGCGGCCAACTGCGCGCCACCGTTTCACAGAACCTGCTCTTCATCAATGTGCCCAACAACAAGGCCAGCGAGCTCGTCCGCGAACTCGGCCAGATCGGTCTTCACGTCGAAGCTACCAATTTCTGGCGCGGCACCGTCGCTTGCACCGGCACTGAATTCTGCAAGCTCGCCATCACCGAGACCAAGGGCTTCGCCCGCTGGCTCGTCGACGAGTTAGAAGAGCGCGTGCCGCAGTTCGATCAGCAACTCCGCCTCCACGTCACCGGCTGCCCCAACAGTTGCGGTCAGCATTGGATCGCCGATATCGGCGTCGAGGGCAAGAAGATCAAGCACGAGGGCAAGCTCACCGACGCCTACTACTTCTGCCTCGGCGGAGCCGTGGGCCAGTTCGCGAACGTAGCGCGCCCTGTCGGCTATCGCTGCCCTGCGCCGCTGGTGCCGGAAGCGATCGAGCGCCTGCTGAAGCACTATCTTGCCGGCCGCAATCCTGACGAGAATCTTCGCGCCTGGTTTGCCCGCCACACCAACGATGAACTGCGCGCTCAACTCGCCGGTGAAGTTCTTGCCGCCGTCGAGCGCGATCTGCCCACCGGCCGCGTGCCCCACGCCGTGGCCGACTGACGAACGAAACCACCGTGCTTGCGATTCGTTTTTGTCGCAAGGGTGGGAAAGCACCAAGGATGAAACAATGAGCCTGCTGCCCATTTTTCTCAAGCTAGACGGACGCCCCGGCCTCCTGGTCGGTGCCGGCACGGTCGCGCTCGACAAGATTGACGGCCTGCTCAAGACTGGAATCCGTCTCCGCGTGATCGCTCCGCGGGCTCACGACGAAATCCGCCGTCTCGCCGCAGAAGGAAAGCTTGAGTGGATCGAACGTTCGTTCCAATCTTCTGATCTCGACGACAACTTCGTAGTCATTGCGGCTACGGACAATCCCGAAGTCAACGCGGCCGTCTACCAAGGCGCCCTCGAGCGCGGCATTCTCTGCAACTCAGTCGACGACATTCCCAACTGCGATTTCTTCTTCGGATCCGTCGTCAGCCGCGGTGACCTGCAGATTGCCATCTCCACCGCTGGCGAAAGCCCCGCCTTCGCGCAGCGCCTGCGCCGCGAAATAGACGAACATCTTCCTGCCGATCTGGGCCCATGGCTCGCGGAGCTCGGCGATCTCCGCCGCGAGGTTCTCGCCACCCATCCGCGCAGCGAAGAACGCAAGCTCCTGCTCCACGAACTGGCACACCGCCAGATCTGCGATTCACCTGCCTGCTCCGCGCGCCAACTTGCCCGCACACCCCGCGATACAGAACGCGGCAAAGTCTCTCTCGTCGGCGCTGGTCCCGGCGATCCCGACCTTCTCACCGTGAAAGCGCTACGCCTCATCCAATCCGCCGACGTGATCCTCCACGACGATCTCGTCCCCCCGCCAATCCTCGATCTCGCTGCCCCCTCCGCCAAAATCGTCAACGTGGGCAAGCGCTGCGGCACAAAGAGCATTACGCAGGAAGAAATCCACGCGCTGATGATCGAGCACGCGCGCGCCAATCGGCGTGTCGTCCGCCTCAAAAACGGCGACCCCCTCATTTACGGCCGTGCCGCCGAGGAAATGGCCGCGCTGAGTGCCGCCGAAGTTCCCTTCGAAGTGGTTCCCGGCATTACAGCAGCCTCCGCTGCCGCTGCCGCCGTCGGGTTCTCGCTCACCAGCCGCAACTCAGCGTCCAACGTCATCTTCTCGACAGGCCATCACGCGCAATCGCACAATCACGCACCGCTGCCGCAGCTCGAGGACGCCACCCGCGTCGTCTACATGCCGGGCCGCGATCTGCGCCTGCTGGCGCTGGAGTGGCTCCAGGAAGGCCTGCCGCCCGAGTTCCCCTGCGCGATCGTTTCGCGCGCTGGCCACCCCGACCAGCAAATCCGATGTACGACCCTCGCCGCCCTCGGCGACGCCGAACCCGTCCCCGCCCCCAGCCTGCTCATCGCCGGCTGGGCCATCCGGGAATCCGCTTCAATTCAGCAATCCGTAGCGGACGGCGCCTCAGTCAGAATCTGATCCACAAATCGGAGAAACATATGCCTGAACCCACCGCATCCCGGCGCGGACTCTCGCTCGACGTTTATGCCGTCGCGCTCGCACTCGTTCTTGCCCTGCTCGTTCGCCTCAACGTGATCCCCACCGTCAAATGGTGAACAAGCGCGCCTAGTTTCCCTTGAAGCTGGCCCCCATCGCCGCGCTTCGATTGACCCACTTTCGTTTTCTGTAAGGAGATCGACATGGCTACTGCCGCCAACACTGCGCATCCCATCGCCATCGCCGAGCCGATTCGTCTCGGCCGCCGCCTTCTCGCGCTCATCCCAGGCCTGCTGCTGCTTACAGCCGTTGGTTACGCCGGCAAGTTCATCGAGCAATCCATCGCCGCCTACACCAAGTCCCACCACATCACCTTCCCCAATATCGAATATGTCCTCTGGGCCATCGTTCTCGGCCTGCTGATCTCAAACACCGTCGGCGTCCCACGCATCTTCCAAGCCGGCGTTGCAACCTACGCGTTCTGGCTGAAGGCCGGCATCGTGCTGCTCGGTTCGCGTTTTCTTCTCGGCGACATCCTCCATCTCGGCGGTATCTCGCTGCTCCTCGTCGCCATCGCGCTTACACTTTCGCTCACCTTCATGCACTTCCTTGGCCGCAGGTTCGAGCTCAAGCCCAAACTCACGTCCCTGCTCGCAGTCGGCTCGTCCATCTGCGGCGTCTCCGCTATCATTGCCGCCAAGCCCGCCATTGACGCAGATGACGAGGATGCATCCTACGCCATCGCGGCTATCCTCGCCCTCGGCGCGCTGTCACTCTTCACGTTTCCACTCATCGGCCACTCGCTCCATCTCAGCGATAAGGCCTACGGCCTCTGGGCGGGCCTCGCCGTCGACAACACGGCTGAAGCCACTGCTGCCGGAGCGCTCTACTCCGACGCTGCCGGCAAAGTCGCTGTGCTAGCCAAGACATCCCGCAACGCACTTATCGGTTTCGTCGTCCTCGCCTACGCTATCTATTGGGCGTCGCGCGGCCAGGCCCAGACCATCGGCAACAAGGCGCAATTCCTCTGGCAAAAATTCCCGAAATTTGTGCTGGGATTTCTGTTGATCTCACTGCTGGCCACGCTCAGCTTCTTCACCAAGCCACAACTTACCTCGATTGCGAATCTCTCCCGCTGGGCCTTTCTGCTCACGTTCGCAGGCGTCGGCCTCCGCACCAGTTTCCGCGAACTGGGCAAGCAGGGCTGGCGTCCTTTTGCCGTGGGAGCGATCGGCGAAGTCTTCATCGCGCTCATCACACTCGGTCTCGTTTACGGCGCCAACCGATTCCTCCACCTCTAGAACCCTCGCGCCCGAACTGCCGTTTCCCGTTCGGGCGCACTTCCCTGCGCTCATCTCTTTTGACATGCGCGCACTGTTGCCGCAGTTTCCGTCCCTCCGGAATCTTCTCTGCACCCAACCCTTATACTGAGATGTTTGCGACACAATCTGCTCGCGGCTGCGCAATCGTCCACGCGGTGCGGGTAAGGAGCATTCCTTGGCTCAAGCGGAAATCGGCATCATCGGTGGCAGCGGGCTCTATTCCATGCCAGGCTTTACCAATCAGCACGAAGTGCGCGTGGAAACACCGTTCGGCGATCCATCGGATCCCTTCGTTCTCGGTGAACTGGAAGGCCGCAAAGTCGCCTTCCTCGCGCGCCACGGCCGCGGCCATCGCATTCTTCCCTCGGAGCTCAATTTCCGCGCCAATATTTATGCCTTCAAAAAGCTCGGCGCGGAGCGCATCGTTTCCGTCTCCGCCGTCGGCTCGCTCAAGGAAGAACACAAGCCCACTGACTTCGTCATTCCCGACCAGTTCATCGATCGAACGTTCCATCGCATCTCCACTTTCTTCGGCGATGGCGTCGTCGGCCACGTAGCCTTCGGCGATCCGGTCTGCGCCACCGTCGCAAATGCGGCCTCGCACGCATGTGGAGCAGTCGGCGTCGTCGGCAAACTCGGCGGCACCTATGTCTGCATGGAAGGCCCGCAATTCTCCACCAAGGCCGAGTCGAACCTCTATCGCAGCTGGGGCGCGGACGTCATCGGCATGACCAATCTGCAGGAAGCAAAGCTCGCGCGCGAAGCAGAAATCTGCTATGCGACGATTGCGATGGTGACCGACTACGACTGCTGGCGCGAAGGTCACGACGCCGTCACCATTGAAGAAATCGTCGCCGTCCTCCACCAGAACGCCGAGAACGCCTGCAAGGTCGTTAAGGCCGCAGTCGCCGCGCTGCCGCATGAAAGAACGTGCGCCTGCGCCGCCGCGGGAAGGTTTGCCATTCTCACACAGCCCGACGCGATCCCGGTTGCAGCAAAAGAACGGCTGAAACTTCTCTACGGCAAATATCACGGCTGGTAAGCCACCTGCGGTCGGGCCATCCTAATTCAAGTCAGAGATAGAAAGGGAATACACATGGCAATTACAGTAGTCGGCAGCGTCGCGTTTGACACTGTTGAAACTCCGGCGGGACGCCGGGAACGCTGCCTTGCTGGCGCCGCAACCTATTTCTCGCTCGCCGCAAGTTACTTCACGCAGGTACGTGTTATCGCCGTTGTCGGCGAGGACTTCGGCGCCGAACAGCAAGCCGTCTTTGACGCGCACAAGATCGATATCCGCGGCATCGAGCGCGCTCCAGGCAAAAGCTTCTTCTGGCAGGGCTCCTATCTCGACAACCTCAACGAGGCCAAGACACTCAAGACCGATCTCAACGTCTTCGCCGGTTTCGAGCCAAAAATCCCCGACGCCTATCGCGATTCCGAGTTTCTCTTCCTCGCCAACATCGACCCCGTGCTCCAGCGCCGCGTCCGCGAAGCCACGCCGAACGCAAAACTCGTAGCCGGCGACACCATGAATTACTGGATCAAAGACCACAAGCCAGCGCTGCTCGAAGTGCTCAAGGGCCTTGACATCCTGCTCATCAACGACACCGAGACACGCATGATCGCCGGCAACTCGAACCTCGTGCAGGCCGCGCGCGCAGTCCTCGAGTTGGGCCCGCGCATGTTGGTCGTAAAACATGGCGAATACGGCGCAACCGCCTTCTTCGGCAAGTCCCCCAAGAATGTCGGCGCCACAACTTTCCGTGCGCCGGCTCTGCCGCTCGAAGAAATTGTCGATCCTACCGGCGCAGGCGACAGCTTCGCAGGCGGTTTCTTCGGCTATCTCGCCTCTCAGCCCGAGCTCACTCCGGGAGTCTTCCGCCGCGCCATGTTCTACGGATCCGTCATGGGCTCCTTCGCCGTCGAGCGCTTCGGCACCGATCGCCTTCAGGAGCTCTCGCGCAAAGAAATCGACGAACGCTTCAATATCTTCCGCGAGTTGACCCACCTTGACTGAATTGCCACACCGCCGCGCCGAAACGTTCGCAGTCCTGGCCTCCTGCGCGGCGGCATCGGCAGCCGCGGTCGTGTGGAGTTGGCAGCACGGCGCGATGCTCAACTACGGCGACGCTGTGGCTCATCTTGCCATCGCGCGTCGAGTCATCGACTCGCACTATCCGGGGCTCAAGCAGCTCGGATCCGTCTGGCTTCCTCTGCCGCATTTGCTGATGATTCCTTTCGTCGCCGTCTACCGCTGGTGGGCAGACGGCATCGCCGGTATGATTCCCTCCGCCCTGGCATACATTCTCGGCTGCCTCGGCATCTACCAACTCGCGCGCCAGTGGCTCTCGACAGCGGCCGCAATCGTCGTACTCACTTTTTTCGCTATCAATCCGAATTTGCTCTATTTGCAGACTACGGCGATGACCGAGCCGTTGTTTCTCTGCGAATTGATCTGGACGGCCGTCTGGCTCGTGGATTGGAGACGCACCCTCGATACAGACCCGCATCGCAGCAGCCGATTCCTCTGGTTCATTGCCTTCGTCCTCATCGCCGCTGTCTACACCCGCTATGACGGATGGATTGTCGCCTTCCTCGCATGGACGGCCATCGGCGTCACACTCCTGCGCCGCGGCCAATTGCGCTCACCTGCATTCTGGCTCGCCAGCGTTTTTGTCGTCGCGGCTCCACTGGTTTGGTTTGCCTACAACGCCGCCGTTTTTCGCGACTGGCTCGACTTCGCACGTGGTCCCTACTCCGCTCGAGCGATCGAAATTCGCACGGCAACGCCCGGCTCGGGTCCGCCGCATCCGGGCTGGCACGACCCATGGGTTTCGCTGCTCTTTTTTGTACGCACCGCGGAGGTCGACACTTCTGCCGAACTGTGGGGCAATCGCGTGCTCGTCCTCAGCGTGATCGGTACGGCGCTCGGCATTGTTACCGCACGCCGTCGCGCATTTCTCTGGACGCTGCTTCTCTGGTTGCCCGTACCGTTTTACGCATACTCGATCGCCTACGGTTCCGTGCCGATCTTCATTCCCAAGTGGTGGCCGCACTCGTGGTACAACACGCGCTACGGTATGGAGCTGCTGCCTGCCTTCGCTCTCGGTCTCGGATTCGTTGCGCAGTTTGTCCTCACTGCCATACAGGAATTCAAGCCGCAATGGACCAGGTATGCTGCCGCTCTCCTCGTCGCCCTCGCCGTATGGAATGCGTGGAAGGTGACCGCCGAAAAACCTCTCACCTATATTGAGGGCACCAAAAATATCAACGCGCGACGTCCGCTCGAACAGCAGATTCCACCTGTGCTCCGTTCGCTTCTCGCTACGCGTCCTGGCGGCTCGGTGCTAATGAGAACCTCCGTCTATCCGAATCTCGTGGCATTTACGGGTATTCCTCTCCGTCAGACGATCAATGAAAGCGACGGCCCGCTTTATTCCAGCGCGCTCGCAGCGCCCGCCGCCCACGCTGCCATCGTGGTCGCCTTCGACGGCGACGACATCGGCCAGGCTGTCAAAGTCCATCCCACCGGCCTCAAAGCCATAGGCCGTTACTCCGCACCCGGCCAGCCCGCGGGAACGGTTTATGTCTCCGATACCTCGGCCCTCAACAAGGCTGCAGACCGGTGATAGCATCGGGGCAAGGAACCCATTGAGCACGTTCATCGCCCACTTCGCGCAACCTTTCGACTTCACCTGGATTCAGCAGGTCGGCGTCGTCAACGGCGCCGTGGGACGCCTGCTTCTGGCGTGTCTCCTCGGCGGCCTCGTGGGCCTGGAGCGAGAGGCAAAACGCACAGCCGCCGGAGTTCGCACCAACCTCCTCATCTGCATGGGCGCGGCCTTTTTCACTCTTCTCTCGGCCGTGCTGGCTGGCGACAACAGTCCAAACAAGGGTCAGGTCGCTTCCAATATCGTGCAAGGCATCGGCTTTCTCGGCGCCGGACTCATCATTCACAATCGCAGCCGCGTCAGTGGCCTCACGAGCGCGGCAAGCGTCTGGGTCGTTGCCTCCATCGGCATGGCGTGCGGCGCCGGCCTTTATGCTGCTGCAACTGTTGCCGCCGTCACCGTCATTTTGGCGCTTGAACTCGTCGGCTTTCTCGAGCGCCGCGCCAATCTGAAGATCTACCCGCTCATGTACGAAGCCCGCGGACACGACGAGAACGCCATGCTCCAGTCCATTCTCGACGCCATGGACAAGGCGGGCGAACGCCTTCCCCCTCCCGACCGCGACAGCATCGGTGAAATCCAACGCGTGAGCTTTTCGGTCACTGCGACAAGAAAGCAGCACGAGCGCCTGCGCGGACAATTGCTCGCTGAGCCTGCCATCGACGTTGTTCTTACTTTCCGCGATCCGGAGGAAGATTGATTCCCTTCGTCAAGGCACACGCATGCGGCAATGATTTTCTGATCGTCAATGAAGACGATGTCCGCGGCGTGGACAAAGCGATCCTCACCCAGCGCCTTTGCGAACGGAACACAGGCATCGGCGCCGACGGCATCGAGTTCTTTGCGTGGACCAGCGACACCTCCGGCCGCATCCGCCTGCACAATGCCGATGGCTCCATCGCCGAGATCAGCGGCAACGGCACACGCTGCGTAGCCGCGTGGATGGCCGAAGAACGCAATGCCTCCGCGGGCGACCAGTTCTCCCTCGAAACCGATGCCGGCATGCGCCTTTGCACCATCCAGGAAATTCATGACTCCGAATTTGGCGGTCCCACCGTCCTGATCACCACCGACATGGGCGAGCCCGAGTTCGAAAAGCGCACCGTCGAGCTATCCGACGGCACAGCCATCGACGGCGTCTACGTCTCCATGGGAAATCCGCATTTTGTGATCGTGTTTCCCCGATCCGACTCGGACCTGCTCCAAGGGGGCCAGCCGCTCGACTCAAGCGAGCGCACATTCGCCATGCTCGACTTTTCTATCGGCGAGCGAACATGGGATGACATCGGCGAAGAGATCTGCCACCATCCTGATTTTCCCGACCAGACCAACGTCGAATTCGTCCACATCCTCGGCAGCGTCTCCGATCCCATCCACGAGGTTGCCATTCGCATTTATGAGCGTGGGGTGGGTCCTACCACCTCCTCGGGAACCGGCACCTCCGCTGCGGCCACCGCCATGATTGGCGTCTACGGCGCATCAACGGAACTCGATGTCATTGCCCCCGGCGGCATGCAGACAGTGCGCTGGTCCGGGCCCGGACAAACCCTTTTTCTCACCGGCCCTGCGACTCTCATCGCTCGAGGCGAGGCCTGGTAGAGATGACCGCGACATTCCAGCCCGCATCTTTCACGCCACTCGCTCCCGTCGCGCAGCAAGCGGGGATCAGCGTAATTTCCCCGGCCTCCTTTACAAAACCCGAGCTCGTCGATCGCGGCATCGAGCGATTGCGCTCGCTCGGTTTCGCTCCACGCATCGGTGCAAATACTCAAAAGCGCGGCCCACTCTTCTTTGCCGGTACGCCTGAAGAACGTCTTGCAGATCTTCACTCCGCGTTTGCCGATCCCGAAACGGCAATCGTCGCCTGCGTGCGCGGCGGGTACGGCTCCAATTATTTGCTCGATGGCCTTGATCTCTCACTCATCAAGCGGCATCCCAAGCCCTTCTTCGCCTACAGCGATCTCACCGGCATCCAGTTGCATTTGCTCGACCACCTAGGCCTTCCCGTTTTTCACGGCCCCATGGTCGCCGCGGATTTTGCTCTCGATGACGGAGTTCATCTTGCAAGCTTCCAATCCGCACTCGCCGGCAAGCCTTATTCGGTAGGCACCGCCGAAGGCATCCGTACGTTGAGGCCCGGCACTGCCTCCGGCATACTTTACGGCGGCTGCCTAAGCATTCTCGTCGCTCTTCTCGGTACTCCATGGGAGCCCTCGACACAAGGCAAACTTCTTTTCCTTGAAGATACCGGTGCCAAGCCGTATCAAATCGATCGCATGCTCTGGCAACTACGTGCCTCGGGCAAACTCGATGGAGTGCGCGGAATCGTTTTCGGTGAAATGCTCGATTGCTCTTCACCCGGCGCGCGACCGGACTTGCTCGACAACATCATCGTTCAGGCATTCCGCGACACCGACATTCCAATAGCCATCGGCCTACGCAGCGGTCATGTCTCGCACCAGAATGTCACCCTCACCTTCGGCGTGCAGGCGGAATTGCAGGCAGCCCCAGAGCCCAAATTGCAACTACTGCAACCGGCGGTGGCTGCATGACCACCGCTCGTCACATCCACCTCACCGGCATCTGCGGCACCGCGATGGCCTCGCTGGCCGGCCTTCTTCAATTGCAGGGCCACCGCATCACCGGCTCCGACAGTGCAGCATATCCACCCATGAGCGACCTGCTTCGTTCGCTCGGCATTCCGATTCTCGAACCCTACGCGGAATCCAATCTGAATCCTGCGCCCGATCTCGTCGTCATCGGCAATGCGCTCTCGCGCGGCAATCCCGAAATCGAATACATCCTCGATAAGCGCATCTCTTTCACATCCATGTCCGCGCTGCTCCGCGAAGAATTCCTCGCCGGCCGCGAATCGCTCGTCATCGCCGGGACCCACGGTAAGACCACCACCACCAGCATGCTCGCCTGGATCTATCAGGTTGCCTCGCGCACAAACCCAGCGCTTGAGCCATCCTTCCTCATCGGAGGCGTAGCGGAGAACTTCGGCACCAGCTTTCATCTGCGTCCCACGCGCACCTTCATCATCGAAGGCGACGAATACGACACGGCGTTCTTCGATAAAGGACCGAAATTTCTACACTACTTTCCCGACGCGCTGATTCTCACCCATGTCGAGTTCGATCACGCCGACATCTACGCCGATCTCGAAGCCGTCAAAGTCGCATTCAAGCGTCTAGTCAATCTGGTGCCGCGCCGCGGCCTCATCGTCGCCTTCGATGGCAGTGCCAATGTCACTGAATGCGTGTCGCGCGCATTCTGCAAGGTGGAGCGCTACGGATTCACTGCCGAAGCCGACTGGCAACTGCGTAACCTGCGCCACGAAGAAGGCCTCACCCGCTGGCAACTATGGCACAACGGCGCTCTCTGGGCTGAACTGGAAATGCAACTGGCCGGCGAGCACAATGCTCTCAACGCATCGGCGGCAGCCGCGCTTGCATTTGGCCAGGGGATCGCCAAAGACGCCATCGTTGCCGCACTCGCCAGCTTCAAGAGCGTCAAGCGCCGCCTCGAAGTCCGCGCGCAAATCGGCGGCATCACCATCATCGACGACTTCGCTCACCACCCCACCGCGATTCGCGAAACCCTCCGGGCTCTGCGCTCCGTCTATCCAAAAGCGCGTCTTTGGGCAGTCCTTGAGCCGCGTTCCAACACGCTCCGACGCAAAGTCCTCGAGCACGAACTCGTCGAAAGCCTGCGCCTCGCTGACCGCGTCGTCCTCGCCGGTGTCTATCAGCAGCAGCGCATTCCAGATGTCGAGCGTCTCCATCCTGAAGACGTAGTCCATGCTCTCAACGCCGCCGGAACTCCCGCTGAATTGCACCCCGGCGTCGACACCATCATCGATTCGCTGCTGCCTCAGCTTCAATCCGGAGACGTGGTCGCCATTCTCTCCAATGGCGGCTTCGACGGCATCTATGAGAAACTGCCCAAGCGCCTCGAAGCGCGCTCCAAGTAATCCACCTCATGCTCGCCTCTCTCATTCTGCTCGGCACCATCCTCGTGCTCGGCACGCCCGCGGCGCTCATCTTCATTCCCTGGGCGCTGATCACCGGCAATGCAACGCCCCTCTACAACGCGACGCAGGTCATCGTGCGCATCGGGTTCCGCCTCGCCTGCATTCGCGTCGAAACCAGCGGCTTGGAAAACGTGCCTGCGCACACGGCATGTATCTTCATGGCCAACCACGTTTCTAATCTGGACCCGCCTGCCCTCATCCCGCGCATCCCCGGCCGTACTTCAGCCTTTGTCAAACGCTCCATCATGAGTATTCCCGTGCTTGGCTATGCAATGAAACTCGGCGATTTCATTCCCGTCGAGCGCGACGGCCGCGCAGACAGCGCCATCGAGAGCATTCGCGTAGCCCGTCGCGTGCTCCAGAAGGGCCTGCACATCACTACATTTGTTGAGGGAACGCGTTCCAGCGATGGGCGTCTTCTGCCCTTCAAGCAAGGTCCGTTTTACCTGGCAATGGAAACTGCCGCGCCCTGCATCCCGGTCTCGATTTACGGAACGGAAAGCATGATGGCTAAGGGGAGCCTGCGCATCAAGCCGAGCACATCCCACATCGTCTTCCACCCACCGCTCGATCCCCGCAGATTTGCCAGCCGTAAAGAATTAATGGGTGCTGTGCGCGCAGCCATCGCTTCCGGGCTGCCCGAGTGGATGCGTAATTAAGCTTTAGGGAAGTACAACCGCGTTATAGCCGTCGTTCAGCAGCCTCTGGCTCATGGCGTTCGCATCGGCACGATTCGCAAAAGGCCCAATCTGCACGTGGATCAGACTATCCTCATTCGCGCGCCGCGCCGTGACGACATAGCCTCGCTTCCGCAACGCGCCCATCAACACGTTCGCGTCCTCGGGATGCGAAACCGCAGCCACCTGCACCATGATGCCCGAGCCGGGCGCGAGCGCGGGCTGCACCGTGTTATTCGGGGGCGGACTCGGCTGCGTCCCAGCCGCGTCGCCTCCCATCGCCGGGCGAACCACCGACTCAGGCGCCGGAACTGGCTGATTGCTTCCGGGGGATGAAGGCGGTGCCGCCTCGCTTGGCGTGCTCGCAGCTGGCGGAGGTTCAGGTACAGCCGGAGTGATGCCCTTCGCCGCCGGCTTTTGTGTGCTACTTGCCGCTTGGGTCAACGTCTGTCCAGAAGCCGCCTCTTTCGCACTCACGCCTAGGCGCGCTACGCTGCGCCTGCCTGACGTATACCCCACTCCAAAACACAATCCGCAGAGCAACAGCAATCCGCAAACGATCGCAAAGAGCACTGCCGGGCCAAGCGTCACCTCTACATCTCGTGGCGCCTCTTCCGTTTCAAATTCTTCATCGCGAACGCTTCGCAGCATGCTGAGTCCTCAGGTTGCGCGGTTCCATGATTTAAAGTGAGCCACTCACTTGCACGATTGCCCGGTTCTTGTTCTTCGGGCCTTCGCAAGATCGCGCACTCTTTTCCGTGCTATTTCTCTTCTACCGCACGTTCCGGCGACGCTCCAAGCTTATTCAGGAGCGTGAGCAACTCCATCGGTAACGGGAACACAATCGTTGTATTCTTTTCAACGCCGATTTCGGTCAGCGTTTGCAGGTAGCGCAATTGCAAAGTAATGGGTTGGGTCGCCAGCAAGGCTGCCGCATCCACAAGTTTTTGCGCGGCGTTAAACTCGCCCTCCGCGTGAATAATCTTCGACCGCCGTTCGCGCTCCGCCTCCGCTTGTTTGGCCATGGCGCGCGTCATCGTCTCCGGCAGGTCCACCTGCTTCACTTCCACTGACACGACCTTGACGCCAAACGGCTCGGTGCGCTGGTCAATAATGCTTTGGATGCGCAGGTTCAGCTTGTCGCGATGGCTCAGCAACTCATCCAACTCCACCTCGCCCAGAACCGACCGCAACGTGGTCTGCGCAAACTGCGACGTCTGATAGACGTAGTTGGCCACCTTGATGGCAGCGGCATTCGGATCCACGACATAAAGCGTCACCACCGCATTCACTTTAATCGTAACGTTGTCTCGTGTAATCACATCCTGCGGCGGAACCTCCAACACATCCTGCCGCAGCGAGATACGCACCATCTGATCCAGCGGCCGGAAGACGAAAATAATGCCCGGCCCCTTGGGCGGAGTCAGCGCGCGTCCCAACCGGAAAATCACCGCACGTTCATAATCGCGGAGAATCTTGATGGAATTCAGCAGATAGAGAACGACGATGGCAACCAGGACAAGCAACGGAATCGGCAATTCAGACATGGGCTTTCCTCACTCAGCAGGATTCTACTCTCGCAGCACTCAAACGAACTGCTACACGCCGTGCGCAGTCACCGGCGCACTCTGCGAATCGGCAGGCTCAACGCGCAACAAATACTGCTCGTGGCCTACCACCCGCAGCTTCGCTCCAGCCGTTACGGGCTCGCTTGCGACCGCGCGCCAAATCTCCCCATCCACCAGCACATGGCCCTCCGGCATCAAAGCCTCCATCGCCGAAGCTGCGCTGCCCACCAATGCATCGGCTCCCAGCAGCGCTTTCTTGCGTCGCGCACGCACCGCCAGCCTCACAAGAAAAACGGTAATTCCGCCGAATCCTGCACTCACTGCAATAGCCACCCATGGACTGATCGCCATCTCCGGCACCGGCGCTGCCACAAGAGTCAGTGTGCCGAACATAAGGCACACAATGCCCGCGATCGCCAACGCACCATGCCCGCCAAATTTTGCTTCCAGCGCCATGAGCACCATCGCCCCCACCAGCAGCAACACCGCAGTGTAGCGAATCGGAAGCAAGTCCAATCCAAAAATCCCGAGCAGCACCATCAATGTGCCCAGAGCCCCAGGCACAATCGTTCCCGGCGTGTTGAATTCGAGGTAAATCAACAGCGCGCCACCCACCAGCAGCAGCAGCGCAATGTTGGGATTCACCAGCCACCCCAGCAACTCCTCGCGCAACGTCGGCTTCAGCGTTTCGATCCGTGCTCCCGCAAGGTGCAGCGTCACCTTCGTCCCATCGAAGCGCGTAATTTCGCGGCCATTCAGCGTCGCCAGCAGTTCTGCTTCGTTTTTCGTGATCAGGTCGATCAGGTGCTGCGACAGCGCTTCATCCGCTGTATACGAGTGCGAAGAGGCGACAGCCGCCACCGCGGCATCTTGGTTTCGATTGCGCTGCTTTACATACGAGCGCAGAAATGCTTCGGCGTCGTTCTCCACCTTCTGCATTTCGGTGTCATCCGCCTTTCCGCCTTCAAACACGACATGTGCCGCTCCGGCCTCCGTGCCGGGAGCCATCGCTGCCACATCCGCCGCCTCCAGCAGAAAGAACCCCGCCGACCCCGCCCGCGCACCCGACGGCGCAACATAAATAATTACCGGCACACGCGAGCTCAAAATCGCCCCGGCCATCCCGCGCATGGAATCCACCAGTCCGCCTGGCGTGTCCATCTCCACAAGCACCGCGGCTGCGCCTTCATCGCTCGCGCGCGTCAGTGCTCGCTCCAACATGCCTTCGCTCACCGGCTGAATTGTGTCCTTTAGGACGACCTTTTCCACCAGCGGCTGCTGCGCAACCAGCGGCAATCCCGACACGAAGCCGATCGCCGCAACCAAACTGACCGTGTGCCAGACCCCGGACCTGCATATTTGCTGAAGCATGGCTGCTCCATCCAATCTCGCGATTCGCAGTTCCCTAAAGTTTCCCGCTAGTCTTCAATTCAATCTGTCGGCTTAAATCCTGCGCCCCGCCGTTGCCGGGGTCAAGCTTCAGGGCCTCGCCGGCTTCCTTACTCGCATCGTCCAAATGATTCGCCGCAAGGTCCAGGCGCCCCAGCACCAGATACGCCTCCACCAGCGGCTTCAGTTCCAATGCCGCTTTCGCCTCCGTGCGCGCCGACGCAGAATCCCCGCTCCGCTCCCGCACTTCGGCCAGTCCAGCATGCGCCTCCGCCACCGATCCATCGGTAGCCACGGCCGTCTGATAAAGCCGTTCCGCCTCCAGCAGCAGCCCACGGTCCAGGTAGTCCTTCGCTTGGACGGCCAGCTTCACCGCGCGGTCGTGCGGACTCAGCTCCGCCAGCCGCGCCGCTTCCATCTGGTCCATCATGCCCGCAGCCTGCCTGAACGCAACTGCATCGAAGGTACGCACAATCCGTTCCAGCGGGTCGGGATTCGAAGCTGCATCTGTGCCTCCGTCTGCAACGGTACGCACCGTAGCTGCAGGCCCTCGCCATTCTTTTTGTAGTTCCAGCGCCTCACTATCGTTAGGTCGCAGCTTCAGGCACTCCCCCAACTCCGCAATCGCCGCGCTCGTTTCCCCACGGCGCTTCAGGCTCACAGCAAGATTGAAATGATAATCCGCCTGGTTCGGATCGGCTGTCTCCGCTGCAACAAATTCAGCGCTTCCATCGCGCCCCTCACGGCTCACAGCCACACCCTCATTGTTCAGCACCTCCGCCAGAGGGAGGACCATCGCCACACTCTTGAATGCCGCCTCGGCCTGCGGATAGCTACCCGAGAACAGCAGCGATAAACCCCGATAGAAGCCCGCCTCCAGCGCATCCGGATCGTTCCGTCCCACCTTCGCAAACGCCGCCGTGGCTTCTTCATACTGCTGCCCGGCATAATCCTCGCGTCCCATAGCCATCCATGCCGGCCCAAAACCCGGGTTGAGCGCCACAGCATTGTTCAAATGGCGCAGACGCTCATCGTGATCCGGCTCCGTTATGCCCCGGATGTACTGCTCAAAGGCATCCAGCCGCGCGCCTCTCCCTGCAGCAACAAAAGTCTCCTCCGACCCACTGAACCCTGGGTCCAGCTCGCGCGTCACCTTCCAGGCCAGCGAATCGAAGACGGCAATCAAGTCGTGCATCTCGCCGCGTACCGACACCTCATCGCTCATACGCAGGTGCGCCACATCCACCACCCGCGCAAAGGCCACCAGGCTCGTCCCATCGGTCACATAGCTGCCTACCACAATCGAGTCCGCGTCCAGCGTCTGCGCCAACTTCAGCGAACTGGCCCGCGAAGGCTGAAATCCCTCCGGAAGACCCAAATGATCCAGCGCGTAGACCCGATCTTCTCGGCTCAACGGCGCAAATCCTGCCGAGGTAAACCGGCTGCTCAGGACCTCCGCCGCAGCTTCTCTAACCCAGTCCAAGCTTGGTTGGCTGGTCCGATTATCGAAGGGCTGCACTAGAAGAATCCGCCCACGACCAGCGTCCGCAGTCTCCTCGCTGACCTCAGGGCTCGCCTGCCCGAGCGCCTGCACGCCGTGCGCAAAGCCAAAAAGCAGTACCTGCCCGGCAGCACACGCGGCCAGTCTCCGAAATGAAGAAATACGCCACACAGCTATCTTGATTATAGGTTGCAGGCACGCGCGCGGCATCAATCCCCACGAGGAACGGGTGCCCATCCTTTCTGCGTTTCTGCAGAAAGTCGGAAAGTACGAGCCTCATCCAGCAACGCCCACGCGCAGACTTTTCCCCCACTCACCATCTGCCTCGATCTGCCGATTGAACCGGATCAACGCAATCCACAATCCGTGATCCTCCCGCTGCCACACCAGCGTTCCATGAAGTCGCAACGCAATGGCTTCCGGAGGCAAATCATGGTGAAGTCCGAAATAGCGCTCATCCATGGCCTCGCTCTTCGGTCCCAGGCTTAAGGCCACCGACGGCGGATCGTACTTGGTCGAAAACACCAGCGCCGCCGAATACTTCTCCGGTTCGCTGGCCCCACGATCGATCTGCCCACTCGTGAAATCCTCCAACCGATAAACCGCGTAAGGCTCCTTCACATAGCCAAGTTCCGGCCGCGTCAGTTCATCGGTCACCGGCCATGCCGACAACACTGTTGCTCCCCGAAATCTCTTGTCCAGTTGCGCAATCCCCGCCACATGCATTCGGATCACGCGCGCATACGCCAGGTTATCTTCCGGCGCGAACCGGTACGGCGGATTCACAAACAAGCCCGCTACAAAAGCCACCGCCGAAAACGCGGCCAGCCCCTGCCAATACGGCACCCGCCGATAAAATGTTGACACCGCCACCAGCAGCACCAGCGGATACATGGGCAACAAATACCGCGTTAGCAGAGCACCGCCCAGCACGCTGAAGAGCACTGCATTCACCAGCAGCAGAATAAAAATCCGCCTCAACACGGCGCTTCCGATCCCAGCCCGCTCATGGCCCGCACCATCCAAGCGAGGCTTCAACATCATCGCCGCAATCGTCATCAACGAGGGCACAAAAAGATTCATATGTGCGGTCAGGTGCAAGATCCGGTGTCCGAACGCCGCCAGAATCCGCAACGGCGCCATCGTCGCTTCCGCGTTATATCTCAGAAACTCCGGATTCCCGAACACAAACCCCGTCTTAGCGTAGTGCCACGCATACCACCCGCACAACGGCAAAATGCTCGCGGCCATCCACGTCGACTCGCCCCACAAACGACGCCGCTCGGGCCCCTGCGCGCGAAATCCATCCAACCCATCCATCACCACCAGCGTCAGTGGCACCGCAATCGCAGTTTCTTTCGAAAGCACCGCCGCCATGAACCAGAGCGCCGCCGCCCAGGGTTTGCGATGCCCAACTCCGCTCCGACCAGGTAGCGCGTACACCAGCCCCCACAACGTGCACGCCGCGGCAAAAATATCCGCGTGCGCAAGCGTGCTCTGCGCAAACCAGATCGGATAGAGTCCCGTCAGCAACACCGTCCAGAAGGCCACCATCGCTGAGCCCGTCAACCGCAGCGCCAGCCGCCAGACCGCCAGTGACCCCAGCGATGCTACGATCAGCACCGCTTCCCTGGTCACTTCGGGAGAAAAACCCGACAACTTCCACCACAGTGCCAAATAGATGCTCGGCAACGGCGGATGCGCATTGCTCACCGTCGAGATCGGAATCAGCGAACCGGTACGAAAAAAATCCCACGCCGCAGGAATGTAATACCCCGCCTCATCCCAGTAATACGGAAGAGGCAGCAGCGAAAAGTGACTGGCATATTCCGCCGCAAAGATTACTGGAAAAATCATCCAGATCGGAAACGGCGCATCTCTTCGCGGCTCGAACATCTGTCGAAGACGCAGGCGTGTGCTCATGGAGTCGGACGAAAGTCTCCGCGCGGTACGACGATTCTCCAATTGGTGTACCCCAAAGCCACCCCCTAGAGTGGCTTTTTTCTTCGGGGTCCCAGCGACAGGTTTTTGGTCGCTGGGGTCGAAGCAAAAGCCACCTTGCATTGCGGTCAAAGGAGCACGTCTATTGGAGAACCGCTCCTAATTCACCGGGCCCTGGGGGAAACTCTGCCCTTGCGGCTCCAGGTTGAGCGTGCCAAACGCCTGCTCGTACTGGGCAAGATTCTGGCCCAGCACATTCCACAGAGCCTTCGCCTGCTGCGGGCTTAGAAAAATCGCCTGGTGATTGCGAATCGTGACCTGCTCGGGGCTTTCACTCGAAGCCAGGCCGAAAACCAGCTGAAAGTCCCACACGCTCACGCGCACCTGCACGCTGTTGGCATAGGACTCCCGGTAGTCTGCGGTCTGGGCAACATTCAATTGAGGTTGCTGCGCTGTCGGGCTCATCGTTCCACCAGATTACTCCGGCCACCCGACACAAACCGAGCAGCGAGCTTCTCTAATCGTTTTCTAATCAATCCGTTCCGGCCGCTATTATGACCTTTGGATGTGCCCAAAGTGTGATGGTCGATTCAAATCCCACCAGCTAAACTGCACGAATCAAATGCCAACATCCACTCTAATCGCCCCTCAGCTTGGCCACACGCATAAAGGGCCCTACCGCGCCGGGCCACTCCGCGGATTCACTCCCAAGGTGCGCGAGCCTCTTAATCCCGTGAATGGGTGGTCCCTCCTTGACCTCATCGCCGTCTTTCTGGGAGCGCTGTTCATGGCCTGGCCGGCCTTCTATAACGGCCTTCCGCTCATGTACCCGGACATATTGGATTACGTTCCGGCTGGCCGGCGCGTCGCGGAGGCATTGTTTCGGCATCGAATGTCCTCGTTCTACGGACTTCATTCGTTGATTTACAGCGTTGGCATTTACCCCCTTCATTGGGAAACCACCGTCTGGCCGGTTATTGCGCTGCAATGCCTTCTAACTTCCTTTGTGCTCTTCCTTGTCGTCCGCTCTCTCGTTCCGCAAAAAACTACCAGCCGCTTCCTCGTTCTCATGCTGCTCCTCAGTCTGTTCAGCAGCCTCAGCTGGTTCGCCTCCTTCGCCACGCCGGACATCCTGGGTCCGGTTCTCTACCTTTGCATCTATTTGCTTGTGTTTGCCCGCGAAACGATTTCCCGCATCGAACGATACATCCTCTATCTCATCAGCTGGTGGGCAATTGCTTCTAGTTTCACTCACTTACAGGTCGTCATCTGCCTATGCTTCCTGTTGGCCTCGCTGGCAATCTTTCACTCGAATTCGCTTCGCAAAAAACTCATCCCCGCTGCAGAATTAGCGGGCATCATCCTTCTTGCCCTCGGGGCTCAGACTGCGATGGACACTTTCCTCTACGGTCGGTCCTTGGACAACGCGCCCCGCTATCCCTTTCTTACCGCGCGCCTTGTCGGGGATGGCGTGGGCCGCCAGTATCTCGTGAGTCATTGCGGAGAAACGAACTGGGAGATCTGCCGATACGAAGATCATCTCTCCGGCAACGCAAAAGATTTTCTCTGGAAATCCAGCGGAGTCTGGATGAGCGCACCCCGCGATTCGCAGGAACGTATCTTGCGCCAGAACCTGCCTCTCGCCATCGCCATTCTGCGCACCTATCCAATCGAACAGCTAGAACAGTTTGCGGGCGATTTCTGGATCCAGCTCAAGTCCTTCGACCTCGACGCCTCCGAGCGCCATCTGGTGATTGAGCACAGCATCGGCAAGACGCTGCCCCGTCTGCAATCGCCGTTTCTCGAAAGCCGTCAGGCGCACGATCAGCTTCCGCGTCATTTCTTCTCATCGATTGAATACTGCGTCGTCATCGGCTCAATGTTGGGCATTGCCACGCTTCTGCCCTGGCTATGGCGTTGGCGCCCCACACGGCTTCTCGGCTTGGGCTTTGTAATTATCTCCACGCTCCCCCTCAACGCACTCTTCACGGGCGAGCTGTACATGCTTGAAAACCGCTTTCAGGGCCGCGTGATCTGGTTGGTGCCGCTTCTCGCAGCGATGTGCGCATGGAACTGGCAGGCGAGCCGCTCAGCAGAAGCCCACAGCGGAGAGCGAATTCGGCAATTTTGGCCGGGTCGGTAGTGGCTACCTTACCCCAGCGCTGACGCCGCGACCGCCGCCTGATAGTCGCGTCAACTCCCTATGCCGTCATTTGTGGACGAACTTGGTCATAGATTCCCATCAAACTGACAACAATTGGATTGTCGAGTCGCTCCTTCAAAATCTCGATGACGGCATTGTAGTACCAGCGTTGAAGGTCGGGTGTGGCGTTGAATCTGCTCCATAGAGTTGCGCCTAGCTGTCCAAGGTCTCTTTCAATGGCAGTTAGGTTGTGCAGTTTGTCTGCGGCGACCACAATAAGGCTTGCCGAGTCACAGTTTCGTAGGTGCTGGAGGTGTTCTTCCTTCCGCTCATTCCAGTCCCGCTTGGGGCCTTCTTCGAAAGAATCCGTGCAAGACTCGACGATTGCTGCAACTTCCGACCCAAACTGCGCTTCGATCTTCGCCAGCATTGGCCTACCACCGCAGTCCTCCACGGCATCATGGAGCAAGGCTGCAATTGCCTGTGTCTCTGTTCCGCCGTAATCGAGCACGATTGCCGCCACTGCCAGCACATGCGAGACGTAGGGAATTTGTGTACCCTTCCTTGCCTGTTCGCGATGGAGATGAGATGCCAATTGCAAGGCTTCATCGAACTTACTCGTTAACGGCTGGTTCAGTTTGTGGGGCATCGTCTTCCTCGTCGAACTTGTCGAATTCTGATGGAGAGATTATCTCTGTGTTCTTGTTCGTTATCAATCCAATCTCCTCAACCAGTTTCCAAATTTTCGGAGCAATGGTTCTTCATATCTAAGCCCACGCGGCATGTGCCCCACAGTAATAAAAATCGCATATCTGCCTCTATCGGCTGCGCCATATCCGCCATTTACTCCGATGCCAGCGTATTGAAAAGCGTCTTTTAGGACGGTGACTGGGTCTGGATGTCTGGGGTCTGGATTGGTCGGCTGTCCGGCCAATTCAACATCAATGTCCAGACCGTTCAGATCATATATCGTATCCGTCCGGGGCAAGCCCATTCTTTCGTCAACTCTGGAACTGTGTTGCAGTTGATGCATGAGTGAATCGAGTTCTGCAGCAGAGAGTATTGGTCGGCGCCGGGTGAATGGGGAACGGCTGTGGCAGAAGCTCACCCTGTTTCTCGAGCACCCGGTGCTGGAGTTCGCTTTGCAAACGGCGGCCTCAATGCACTGTTACCGGCGAAGGCAGCCAAGCCAAGGAATGAGCCAGAGTATGCGCAGTTCCTGTTTTCGCTACTTCACTCGCCTCCATCCTGCCACGAGATTAATCGAACCTCCTGGAGAATGGATGATCTTCACCGGATTATGGCTGAGAGTGGTCATCACATATCGAAAAAGCGCATACGTACCTTCATCAAGACGGCCGGATTCAAATGGCGGAAGGCCAAGGTTGTACTCACCAGCAACGATCCCGATTACCAGACGAAAGTGGATGTTATCAAGCAAATCCTTTCGGATCTGAAAGTGGATGAGGCCTTCTTTTCCATCGATGAGTACGGCCCATTTGCGATCAAGCGAAAGGGCGGAACCAAGCGGGTTGGCCCTGGTGAGAATTATGAGATCCCGCAATATCAAAAATCGAAAGGCTGGCTGATTTTAACGGCTGCGCTCGAACTATCCCGAAACCAAATAAGCCACTTCTACTCTTTGAAGAAGAATACCGAGGAGATGATCAAGATGGCGGATCTAGTGCGCGCCGAATACCGCACTTGTCGGACGATTTATCTGTCGTGGGATGCCGCCTCATGGCACATATCGAAGAAGCTGTTCTCACATCTGAATGAGGTTAATCAGCGGGCAGTCCGAGACGGTTTCCCTATTGTGAAGACGGCACCGCTACCGGCATGTGCGCAGTTCCTCAACGTGATCGAATCAGTCTTCAGTGGGATGGCTAAAGCAATTATTCACAATAGCGATTACCCTTCCGTAGAAGCTGCAAAGAATGCAATCAATCGACATTTTAAGGATCGGAACAATTTCTTTCTCCGGAGCCCGAAGCGCGCCGGGCGAAAGATCTGGGGACAGGAGCGCGTGCCATGCGAGTTCTCAGAAGCAAACAGCTGTAAAGATCCGGTGTATTGCCGATTCCCCGAACGTAGAAGCTGATTCAGAGTCCGGAAAGTGTCCCGCCGATGGATTCCTCATGCCGACGCTACCTCGGCGCTTACTTGCATCCCTCGGTTGCCTATCCTCCGATCACGCGAGACTAAACCGCCGATGCAATCTGTCCGACACTGTTCGCGGGAAAACACCTGTCAATCTCCCGCTAATCTCTAAACTTCAATGCCTCGCCGCGTCAACCGTGTGTTTGGCCGTACGCACCCCATCAAGGCGCGTCTTCTGTTCGAGCAGAAGAACCCGGCGCAGCGCTGAGCGCGGCTTCATAGGCTTGCTCTAGCTCTCTACAAAGCGGACAATTCAAACCACGCCCCCGATTATCGGCTGGCACAGCCGTACTTCGAAGCTGTTGCGGCTCAGAAACAACCCGCGAACTCTTTTGAATCGGCTTGCTTGCCGAAACCAGAGTGCTCCAATAAGAAGTCTTCCTTAAAAGTCGGTCTGCCCGTCCGTGATTCGTCAGGCTTGTTCTGTGAATGATTGGCCGCTCGTGCTGGCAAAATAGAATTGAGCGAATGTGGTCTCTCGTCAACGGTCGTGGCGGGACGTTTTACTACGCGACGATAATTGCTATGGCGAATGCTCATCGCGACTCCTGAAACTGAGCTAGATT
>Ga0182024_10004133_pt1 | contig 33769 bp, 33 predicted proteins | sample P32metaG_FD_120480 | JGI IMG/M metagenome (GOLD analysis project Ga0182024, IMG submission 120480) | Permafrost microbial communities from Stordalen Mire, Sweden - P3-2 metaG (Illumina Assembly) | ecosystem: Environmental > Terrestrial > Soil > Wetlands > Permafrost | place: Sweden: Stordalen... | reverse complement strand
CTCGAACTCTTCGAAGCCGATCCCGAAACCAAAGCCGTCATCATGTTCGGCGAGATCGGCGGCTCAGCCGAAGAGGAGGCGGCCGCGTTCATCAAGACGCACATGTCGAAACCGGTCGTCAGCTACGTCGCAGGCGTGACCGCACCGCCCGGAAAGAAGATGGGGCACGCGGGCGCGATCATCTCGGGTTCGAAAGGCACCGCCCAGGCCAAGATGGACGTGCTCGAAGACGCCGGCGTGAGCGTCGCGACGAACCCGACCGCGGCTGGCGAGCTGATGGCCGCGGTCGTCGCCGGGCTCTAACGCCAACCGGCCGCGACGTTCGGCACATGCTCCTGGTGCCGTCCGACGGGCCAGGCAACGAATCCGCGCGAGGCGAATCCGCACCAGGCGCTACGCGAGGTGCGCGCCGGAGCCCGTGACCCGCATGATCGCGCCGACCATCAGCGCGATCCCCGCGAGCAGCATGAACCAGAAACCGAGACCGAAACTCAACGTGCCCTTCGATCGGGCTAGGAAGGCGAGCATCGTGAGCGCGGCTTGAAAGCCCAACGCGAGGTGGATCTGATCCCAGCCCAGCCCGAGGACCTGATCGGGAACCCGCACACCGTTTGCGAACGTCGTGATCCCGACTTGGGCCGCCATCACGACTCCGCAGAGCACGGCGACCGTCGCGATGCCGAAGATGCCGAAGCCGCTGGCTCCGCTCCACGCGCTGAACGTCGCTGTGCCGCCGAAGCCGGAGAACGTGTAGAAGCTGAGGAACGACCCGATCAGCATCACGACGCCGGCCGTGAGGATCACGATGTTCGCCGGTGCGAGCTTGCGGTTCACGGTGGGTTCTCCCTCAGCCGATCGCGCCGGTGTTGCGCTCACGCTGCAAGCTCACGGCACCGGCCGCGATCGCGATGCCGCCCAGCACCTCGAGCCAAAAGCCGAAGCCCTTGTGCGAAATGTCCGTGATGAGCCAGCCGACCGCCATGAACCCGGCCAGGATTCCGAGCACGAGATGCACTTGTTCCCAGGTGAACCCCGCCACCTGGGGGGGCAGGCGCATGTTGGCGAACTTGGTCAACCCGACCTCGAGCGCCATGATCACGCCGTACAGCGGTAGGAGGGTCGCCAGCGGGAACAGATACTTGCCCCACGCGTTGGCACTGCCGGCGAAGTCGAAGAACGAGCCGACGAGCATCACGGCTCCTGCGATCAGGATCGTCAGCTCTGCCGGCGTCGGCGACTTGTTGCCGTCCACGCGTCCTCCAGTTGTCGACTCGGGAGAGTGAAACACGACCGAGCGTCCGATCTGGGGATTTCACTGCGGCGCGGCGACGAGCTTCGGGCCCTTGCTTCCAGCGCGCCGCCGAGTGCTGCGGCGTCCGCCCGGCGCCTGCTGGCTAGGGTGCGTGGAATGCGGGTCGGCGTTCTCGCTTCGGGTACTGGCACCATCCTCCAAGCCCTCCTGGACCGGGACCTGCCCGTCGTGGTCGTCCTCGCTGACCGACCGTGCCGGGCCCTCGACCTCGCGCGCGAGGCAGGGATCGCTGACGAGCTCCTGGAACGCACCGATTTCGGTGCTTCCTTCGATCGGGTCGCCTACACCAAAGGGGTCGTCGCCGCGCTCGAAGACCACAATGTCGACCTGGTCGCCATCGCCGGTTTCGGCACGATCCTGGCCGAGCCGTTCATCGACACGTTCGCTGGCCGAGCCGTCAACACGCATCCGGCCCTGCTGCCGGCATTCAAAGGTTGGCACGCGGTGCGTGACGCGCTCGCGGCCGGTGTCAAGGTCAGCGGCTGCACGGTGCATCTCGTGACCGAAGAAGTCGACGCTGGTCCGATTCTGGCGCAGGAGGCGGTTCCTGTCCTCGACGACGACACTGAACAGACGCTCCACGAGCGCATCAAACAAGCCGAGCGAGCCCTCTATCCCGATGTGATCGAGCACTTGGTACGACAACACGAGTCAGGTCCGGCGCGAAGGGCATCATCGTGAACAGGAAGATCGAACGGGCGCTCATCTCGGTCTGGGACAAGGCGGGCCTCGTCGACTTCGCGCACGCGCTGCACGCGCTCGGAGTAGAGCTCGTGTCGTCGGGTGGAACCGCCATCGCGATCGCCGAAGCGGGGATCGCGGTCACGACCGTGCACGACGTCACCGGTGTGCCGGAAATGCTCGACCACCGGGTCGTCACCTTGCATCCCAAGATCCACGGCGGGCTGCTCGCCGACCGGAGCAAAGCATCCCATCGTGCCGATCTCGAGACCCACGGCATCCGGCCATTCGATCTCGTCGTGTCGAACCTGTATCCGTTTTTCGACCGTCCCGACGTCGAGACCATCGATATCGGTGGCCCGGCCCTCACCCGCGCGGCGGCCAAGAACTATGCCTGGGTCACAACAGTCACAAGTCCGGATCAGTACGCCGCACTCATCGACGAGTTGCGCACCAACGATGGCGCCGTGAGCGAAGAGACCCGACGTGCGTTCGCGCTCGAAGCGTTCACACGTACCGCCGCGTACGACGCGGCGATCGTGCGGTGGTTGCAGCACGGCGAGCAGCTCCCGGCCCACGTCGTCCTCGCGCTCGATCGCACCGACGAGACGCTCCGGTACGGCGAGAACCCGCACCAGCGAGCGGCGCGCTATCGCCGGCACGGCACAACAAGCTGGTGGGACGGCGTGACACAACACGGCGGGGTCGCGCTCTCGTATCTGAACTACTACGACGCGGACGCGGCCTGGAGACTTGTTCACGACCTCGGCGACGGGCCGGTGTGCGCGATCGTGAAGCACGCGAATCCGTGTGGTGTGTGCGTCGACGACGACCTCGCCGTCGCGTACCAGCGCGCGCTCGAATGTGACGAGCGCTCGGCGTTCGGGGGGATCGTCGCCATGAACCGTGCCATCGACGCCGCGACGGTCGAACGGATGGTCGCCGGCCCGCAAGCCGACGTGGTGATCGCGCCGGGCTACGCGCCCGGCACGATCGAAGCGTTACGGAAGCGGCGCAAGAACACCCGCATCCTGCAAGCTCCCGCGCCTGAGCCGGACAGTGTCGACGTCCGCCAGATCTCCGGCGGATTCCTGTTGCAGTCACCACACCATTTCGAAGCGAGCCGCAACGACTGGCGCGTCGTGACCAAGGTCGCTCCCACGCCAGAGCAGTGGCGCGACCTCGAGCTGGCCTGGCGGATCTGCGGCCACGTGAAGTCGAACGCGATCGTGTTCGTCAAAGACCTCCAGGCGGTCGGCATCGGCGCCGGTCAGCAGAGCCGGGTCGAGTCGGTGGAAATCGCGGCGAAGAAGGCCGCAGGTCGCGCGCACGGCGGCGCGTGTGCGAGCGATGCGTTCTATCCCTTCGCCGACGGCGTCGAGGCCGCGGCGGCGGCCGGCGTCGCCGCGGTCATCCAGCCCGGCGGCGCGATGGGTGACGAGGCCGTGATCGATCGGACCGACGAGCTCGGGCTCGCGATGGTCTTCACCGGCGAGCGGCACTTCCTGCATTGAGCGCGATCCTCATGCCGGGTGGCCCGGTCGCCGAGGCCACGTTCGCGAACCTCGAACCGCGCATCGAGCTGCTCGTCGAGCACGGCGTGACACCCGGTCTCGGCACCATCCTCGTCGGCGACGACGGCGCGAGCGTGGGTTACATCCGCATGAAACAGGACAAGGCGGCGGAGGTCGGGTTCACCGCACCGCACGTCCATCTCCCCGGCGACGCAACCCAAGCGGACCTGCTGAACGCGATCCACACGTTCAACGACGACCCGGCCGTCGACGCGATGCTCGTTCAGCATCCCGCGCCGCCGCAGATCGACTACGAGGCGGCGTTACTCGAGATCGATCCCGACAAGGACGTCGATGGACTGCATCCCGTCAACCTTGGTCGGCTCGTACTCGGTGTTCCCGGACCCGTTCCCTGCACCCCCGCGGGTATCGAAGCGCTCCTCGCGCACTACAACGTGTCTGTCGCGGGGCGAGACGTCGTGATCCTCGGACGGGGATTCACGCTCGGACGTCCCCTCGCGCTGCTGTTGTCGCAGAAGCGGCCGACCGCCAACGCGGCCGTCACGGTTGTGCACACTGGCGTACCTGATTGGCCGGAGTACACCCGACGCGCTGACATCGTGGTGGCCGCAGCTGGCGTCCCAGGAATTCTCCAGCCCGAACACATTCGGCCCGGAGCCGTGGTTGTGGGCGGCGGAGTGCGTTACGAAGGGCGCAAACTACTCCCGGACGTCGACGAAGCGTGCGAAGCGGTTGCAGGTTGGATCACGCCCCGAGTCGGAGGTGTCGGACCGACGACCATTGCAATGTTGTTTCGAAACGCGGTTCAGGCGGCAGAACGCCGCGCCGGCATCGTAGAGTCCGGCCGATGAGCGCCCCGGCCGCGCCCCTTCCCGGATCGCAGTGCAACGTCTGCGGTACCGAAGTGGAGATCGACTCCAAACGTTGCCCGTCGTGCGGTCTCGCAAGACCCGCGGCGCGTGGGACGCAAGTGCTTGGCCGCAGCAGCCTTTGGGTGCTCGCGGTCGTGCTCCTCGCGGTGTACGGCGCCGTGTTGCTCATTGTCGCTGCCGCGCACTGAGTTCCCGATCATCGTTGATGCCGACGCGCGGCGCGTCGAGCGACACGAAGACGCACGGCGCGCCGCGGTGTCGGCGAGGTTTCGTGCCCGCGACGGTCGGCAACTCATCGTTCGCTTCCAGCCATCTGTTCGGCTCCGGGACGGCGCGACGCAGACGATGAACCCGATGGCGCGTCTCGACGTATGCACGCCTGCGTTGTTCGGAGCAGGCCAGATCGGACCGACGCTCGAGGCGTCGAACATGCCCCGAGTCTGACCGGGCTCGGGCGAGTGTGCGCCGGACCGGCCGCATCCGGCACCATGAGCGGGACCGAACACTCGTCTGGAGGGTCCTGGTGCTGCTCGCAGAGCTGATCGTCCGTCACACCCGTCGACACATGCCGACGCGACGAGTCGCGCTCGAAAGCGCCTACCTGCCCACCTCGGGTCCTGCGCACGGGGTTGCGTTGCTGGCGGCGGTCGTCGCGACGAACCTCCCCGCCGTTGATGACGACGAACGCGACCTTCTGACGCGACTCGTCGACGACGCTCGCGGCGGGCTCTCGATTCCACGCATCGCCCTTCGTCATCGGTTGCAGCGCGATGTGCACGGCCTCGACCGGTCCCGTCACCGACTCCTGGGCGAAGATGGCCGACTCGTCCTCGAGCTGGACGCGCACGGCGCCCAAGTTCCGCAGGTGCTCGGCGCGGTGCTCGGCGCGGCGTGGCTTCCCCTGTCGGGACGTACGGTCGCGATCGACGCGCTGCGCCGCGTCGTGAAGGGCAGCTGGGGTGGTCTCGCACCAGAGGTCGAGGTGCGGTTCGTCGCTCCCGACATGTGGGACTACCTGCGTCCACCGCTCGCGGCGGCCGGGGCGTGGTTTCCGGGCGGTCCGGCCGACGAAGCCGGTTGGCACGGCGTCGCCGCCGACCAACGCTGGGCGATGGAGGTGCTCGGACTGCGTGCCGGTATGGATATCGATCGGGACGACGTGAATCGTCGCTTCCGCCGACTGCTCCGAGATGCCCATCCTGACAGCGGCGGCGCCGCCGGCGCCGCCGCCGCGCGCATCGCCGAGCTCACCGAAGCGCGCACGATCCTGCTCGACCTGGCTTCGTCCGAGATCGCCGCCCAGGGCTAACTTCCCGCTTATGAAGCAACCAGTACGTGTCGCGGTCACGGGCGCGGCCGGCCAGATTGGCTACAGCCTGCTGTTCCGCATCGCCAACGGCGATCTGCTCGGGCCTGATCAGCCGGTCGTGTTGCAACTCCTCGAGATCACACCGGCACTGCCGGCACTCGGCGGTGTCGTGATGGAGTTGACCGACTGCGCGTTTCCGCTCGTCACCCAGGTCGTGACCACCGACGACGCCAACGCCGCGTTCGACGGTGTCAACGTCGCGCTGCTCGTCGGCTCCCGCCCTCGAACCAAAGGTATGGAACGCAAAGAGCTGCTCGAGGTCAACGGAGCGATCTTCACCGCACAGGGCAAAGCGCTCGCCGCCTCTGCCGCCGACGACGTTCGCGTCCTCGTGGTCGGCAATCCTGCGAACACCAACTGCCTGATCGCGATGAACAACGCGGGCTCCATCCCACGCGAACGATTCACGGCAATGACCCGACTCGACCACAACCGCGCGAAGGGCCAACTCGCCGCCGAGGTGGGCGTTGCGGTGACGTCGGTGCGACGCATGACGATCTGGGGCAACCATTCGGCGACGCAGTATCCCGACGTGTTTCACGCGATCATCGACGGCCAACCAGCCGCGGACCGAGTGAACCAGGCGTGGATCGAAAAGGACTTCATCCCGACCGTCCAGCAACGCGGCGCCGCCGTGATCGAGGCGCGCGGCTCTTCGTCGGCTGCGTCAGCGGCGAACGCCGCGCTCGACCACGTGCGCGACTGGACGCTCGGCTCGCCTGACGGCGATTGGGTGAGCATGGCCGTACCGTCGGACGGCTCGTACGGAGTACCGGCGGGTTTGATCTGTGGTTTTCCGTGCACGACCAAGAACGGCGCGTGGTCGATCGTTCCTGATCTCGACATCGACGCGTTCTCTCGAGCCCGTATCGACGCGTCGGCCGCCGAACTCGGCGAGGAACGAGACGCCGTTTCGGAGCTCGGCCTGATCTAGAATCGCTGTGTGCATCGATCGACAAAACTGCTAGGTGTGTTGTTGGCGTGCGTCTGCGTGCTCAGCGCGTGCAGCAAATCGAGTTCGGGCAAGTCGCCGACAACCGAGACACTCGGCAACTCGGTGCCGAGTGTGGCGCCGGCGACGACGCCGGTTCCTCCGATCAGCCCGACAGCTTGTTCACTCGTGATGGCGGCGCAGGTCAAGGCGTTGCTGGGCGTGGCGGCGACCGGGATCGAGAAGGACCCGCAACTCCCCGTGTACAAGACCTGCAACTGGGCGACGACGCCGGCGGGCGCCGCGAGCGCAACCACGATGAATCTCGGACTGATCCGGATCGGGAACGGCGAAGTGGGCTTCGGGTCCACGCTCGTCGGCCTGAGCGAAACGGTCCTGTCGGGTCTCGGCGACGCCGCGACCTACTCCGCGGGCACGAGTTCGACCGGCACCAAAGAGCGGCTCCTGGTGGCCAAGAAAGGCACCGTCAGTCTTTCGATCAGCGTCGTGTACGGCGCCACGGTCAGCCCTCCGTCGAAGATCCAACAGGACCTGACGGCCGTTGCGCGCGCGGTCTTCGCCGACTTGCACGCATAGCGCGCCGGTCGTCCAGACCTGGCGATAGCGTCTCGGCGGTGAAGCTGTGGCGACAGGCAAGCCCGTTCGGCGATGTGACGGTCGTCGTCTCCGAGCGCGGTGTCCGGGAGATCAGCCTCCCCGGCGACGACCAACCTGACGGCGACCTCGGTGCGCCTGATCGAAGCGTGGCGCGCCAACTCGACGACTGGTTTGCGGGCAAGCGGCACGCTTTCGACGTCGCCGTCGACCTCGCAGGCGTCGAGGGTTTCCGCCGCGACGTGCTGGAGACACTCGCACGAGAGGTCGGCTGGGGCGAGACCGTGACCTACGGTGAGCTCGCAGATCTCGCAGGTCGGCCCCGCGCCGCACGCGCCGCCGGGAGCGCCATGCGCGACAACCCGTTGCCGTTCGTGATCCCATGCCACCGGGTTGTCGCAGCCGGCGGCCGCATCGGCGGCTACGGCGGCGGGCGCAACGCCATAGACCTCAAGCGCACGCTGCTCGCTCGCGAAGGCGTCACCGACCTGCGCTGAGCGCGGGCCAAAACCCGCGGCGGCCGACTCAGCGCAGCGCGACTGGTTTCGAGACTTCGGCGAAGAAGTCGTTGCCCTTGTCGTCGACAACGACGAACGCAGGGAAGTCGACGACGTCGATCTTCCAGACCGCTTCCATCCCCAGCTCCGGGTACTCGAGCACCTCGACGTTGGTGATGCAGTCCTTCGCAAGTCGAGCCGCCGGGCCGCCGATCGAACCGAGGTAGAAGCCGCCATGTTCCTTGCATGCGTCGGTGACGGCCTTCGATCGGTTGCCCTTGGCGAGCATCACGAACGAACCACCGTTGCGCTGGAACAGATCGACGTAGGAGTCCATGCGGCCCGCAGTCGTGGGACCGAACGAGCCCGACGCATAGCCCGTCGGGGTCTTGGCCGGGCCGGCGTAGTAGACGCAATAGTCGCGCATGTATTGCGGGAGACCGTCGCCGGCGTCGATGCGCTCCTTCAACTTGGCATGCGCGATGTCGCGCGCAACGACCATCGGACCGTTCAACATGAGACGCGTCTTCACGGGATACTGCGAGAGGGTCCGACGTACGTGCGCCATCGGCTGCGTGAGGTCGACACGCACGACGGCATCGTCGATGAGCTGCTCCTCGGAAACGTCGGGAAGGTACCGTGCCGGATCGGTCTCGAGCTGCTCGAGGAATACGCCGTCGGCGGTGATCTTGCCCAGTGATTGACGGTCAGCCGAGCACGACACGGCCAACGCAACCGGGCACGAGGCTCCGTGACGCGGCAGGCGGATCACGCGTACGTCGTGGCAGAAGTACTTGCCGCCGAATTGGGCGCCGATACCGAATTCCTGCGTCAGTTTGAGCACCTGCTGTTCGAGCTCGACGTCTCGAAATCCTCGCCCGAGTTCGTTCCCGGTCCGCGGGAGCGTGTCGAGGTAGCGCGCCGACGCGAGCTTGGCGGTTTTCAGTGATTGTTCGGCAGAAGTGCCGCCGATCACGAGCGCAAGATGGTAAGGCGGGCACGCAGCGGTACCGAGTGTGCGCAGCTTCTCGTCCAGCCAACGCATCAAGGAACTCGGGTTCAGGAGCGCCTTCGTCTCCTGGAACAGCAGACTCTTGTTGGCCGAGCCGCCACCCTTCGCCATGAACAGCAGCTTGTACGCGTCGCCGTCGACCGACTCGATCTCGATCTCTGCCGGAAGATTGGTTCCGGTGTTGCGCTCCTCGAAGGTGGTCATCGGTGCCATCTGCGAGTAGCGGAGGTTGTCGTCCGTGTACGTCCGGTAGATCCCGCGTGCGATGGCCTCGCGGTCGGCGCCACCGGTGAGCACGAGTTCACCCTTTTTTCCTTTGACGATCGCGGTGCCGGTGTCTTGACAGGAAGGCAGAATTCCGCCGGCGGCGATGCACGCGTTTTTGAGCAACTCGGTCGCGACGAACACGTCGTTCGGAGACGCTTCCGGATCGTCGAGGATGGCGGCGAGTTGGGCCAGATGACCGGGCCGCAGGAGATGTGCGATCTCGAACATCGCGGTCTTGGTGACCAGGGTGAGTGCTTCCGGGTCGACCTGTACGAACCGCCGACCCCCGGCCGCGAACGTCGACACGTAGTCGCCGGTCAGCAGGCGGTACGGCGTCTCGTCAACGCCGGTCGGGAGAAGGTCCTGGTAGGCGAATTCTGGCATGCCGTCACGGTAGTAGGCCCGCCCGGGCATACCTTGCTCGGGGACCGCCAGGCGTCTGCGGAGAACGAACGAGGAGCCGATGTGACCGAGTACCGCGTCGAGCACGACTCGATGGGCGAGGTGCGCGTACCGGTCGACGCGCTGTGGGGAGCGCAGACGCAGCGTGCCGTCGAAAACTTTCCGATCTCGGCCAGACCGGTGGACGGTCGAATCATCCGGGCGCTTGCCCTCATCAAAAGTGAGTCCGCCAAGGTGAACGCCGGTCTGCGGGAGGTGCCCGACGTCGACCGGCGCACCGCAAACGCGATCGCGGCCGCCGCCGACGAAGTGGCCGAGGGCGGATACCGCGACCAGTTTCCCATCGACGCGTTCCAGACCGGTTCGGGCACGTCTACGAACATGAACATGAACGAAGTGCTCGCCTGCCTCGCGTCGGCGCGTCTCGGCAAGGCCGGCGCGGTGCATCCCAACGATCAAGTGAACGCATCCCAGTCCTCGAACGACGTGTTTCCATCGGCTGTACATCTCGCCGCAGCCCAGGCCGTCACCGAGGAACTGATCCCCGCGGCGACAACACTTGCGAGCGGCCTTCGCAAGAAGCAGCGGCAGTTCGCGCACGTGGTGAAGGCCGGACGTACCCACCTCATGGATGCGACGCCGGTCACGCTGGGTCAGGAGTTCGGTGGGTATGCCACCCAAGTCGAAGAAGGCATCGCGCGGCTGAACGACGCGCTTCCACGACTGTGTGTCTTGCCGCTCGGCGGGACCGCGGTCGGGACGGGGATCAACGCACCCAAAGGTTTCGCTCACAAGGTGGTCACCCGGCTGGCTCGCCGCACCGGCTTGCCGCTCTTGGAGGCCAAGGACCACTTCGCGGCGCAAGGCGCCCGAGACGCACTCGTCGAGACCAGCGGGCAACTCCGAGGGCTGGCGGTGGCGTTGGTCAAAATCGCGAACGACGTGCGATGGATGGGAAGCGGCCCGCGCACGGGGCTCGCAGAGATCCGCATTCCGGACCTGCAGCCAGGATCGTCGATCATGCCGGGCAAGGTGAACCCGGTGATCGCCGAAGTCGTGACCCAGGTCGGCGCCCAGGTGATGGGCAACGACGTCACGATCGGCTTCGCGGGTGCGCAGGGAAACTTCGAGCTGAACGTGTTCGTCCCCCTCATCGCCCGCGACCTGCTCGAGTCGATCGCGCTGTTGGCGAACGCGTCCTCCGTGTTCGCGCAGCGGTGCGTCGCAGGGATCGAAGCGAACGTGGACCGACTGAGGGTCTACGCGGAGTCGTCACCGTCGATCGGAACCGCGCTCACTCCTTACATTGGTTACGAGGCCACCGCGGAGGTCGTGAAGGAATCGGCGCGCACGGGCAAATCGATCCGTCAGATCGTGCGCGGGCGCAAACTGATGACCGACGACGAGCTCGACCGGGCGCTCGACGTCGAGGCGATGACACGCGGTGGCATTATCGGATGAGCCGAGGCTGACCGCGTGGATCATGGATCGAGGCGCGCGATCTTTGCCGCGTTCCTTGCGAATCTCGGGATCGCGCTGAGCAAGTTCGTCGTGTTCGCGCTCACCGGCGCCGCGTCGATGCTCGCCGAAGCGATTCATTCTCTGGCTGACACCGGCAATCAGGGCCTGCTCATGCTCGGCGGCGCCCGCTCCCGCCGTCCCGCCGACGACGCGCACCCGTTCGGGTACGGCACGTTGCGCTACTTCTGGGCGTTCGTCGTCGCACTTGTGCTGTTCAGCGTCGGCGGCTTGTTCGCGATCTTCGAAGGGGTCGAGAAGCTGCTCCATCCGCACGAGATCGACAGTCCGGTCTTGGCGATCGGCGTGCTGGTCCTGAGCGCATGCCTGGAATCGTTCTCGCTTCGGACCGCCCTGCACGAGAGTCAGGTCGAGCGTGAGGGCCGGACCATTTTTCAGTTCGTGCGTCGCACGAAGATCCCGGAACTCGCGGTGGTGATGCTCGAGGACATCGGCGCGCTCGTCGGCCTCACGTTCGCGCTCGCGGGCGTTGTGCTGGCCGAACTGTTGCACACGCCACGCTGGGACGCCGCCGGCAGCCTCGCGATCGGGATCCTCCTGGTCGCCATCGCGCTCGTGCTCGCGGTCGAGATGGCGAGCCTGCTCGTCGGGGAGGCGGCCGCACCCGAAATGCTCGAGAAGATCCGCTCCATTCTGGGCGCCCATCCCGATGTCGAACGGGTGATCGCGCTCCGCACACAACACACCGGTCCCGAAGACCTCGTCGTGAACGCAAAGCTCGAGTTCCGCGCGACGCTGACCGCGCCGCGGGTTTCGGCGGTGGTCAACGAGCTCGAGGTTTCGGTGCGCGAGGCGGTCCCCGAAGCACGCACGATCTTCATCGAACCTGACGTGTACCGACCTCCGGACCGACGCCCAATCGATTGACACGACCGAACCAGGTCGACAGACGCCACTCCGGCGACGTCACCGATGATGGGGAAGATGGCGACCCAAACCGGTCGGGCGGCAGGCGGTCCCCGCGCCGCCGACCACGAGGACCCGGTGCGCCGTCCCGCTCCGGCGATCCTCCAGCACGCGCCGGGCGCGAGTTCGCACAGACGGTGTGCTCGTTCTCGCCGGCGGCGCAGACACCGCGACCTGCGGATCCGCGGCAGTCGGTCGGAGGCCCGCGCCGCGACAGAATCGTCGTGGCGGTCGGTGTGCGTCGCTCGTCCGGTCGGCGATTCGCGACCTACCGTGCGTCGATGCCGGACCGACGACATCGTTGCTCGACGCGCTCCCACAGCCTGGGGTCAGTGATCGGCGCCCGGCTCCGACGTCCGGTCGCGGCCGAGGGCGAGCAGCAGGTCTTCGTGCAGCTGCATCCACACCGTGTGGTAGGAGTCGATGCGCGGTGACGTGAGCCAATCGGACTCTCCGTCGTCGACGCGGCGGCGGGCGGCGCGCAGACGCGGACGGTAGTCGGCGAAACGGACGATCAGCTCGCTCAGCGTTGAAAGGATCGGTCCGACCCGGTCGTCGATCACATCGACGCGGTCGACGGCCGCCCAGTCGGAGGTCGGGTCGCGGTGGTCGTTCGGCACACCTCCGGGCCGAACCTGCCAGTCGCTGCAGACGCGGATGAGCTCACGATTGAGCCCGAGGAACCGCTGGTAGACGCGTTCGACAGAAGTTTCGAGCGTGCTTGCCGGCTCGACGCGGGCCCAGCTGGTATGCGCGTCGCGTCCGACGGGCGTGAGTCGGATGCCCTTGGGGACGCGCGCGACCAGCCCGGCTTCCTCGACGCGTACCACGGCAACTCCGTCCACGTCGACCACGCCGCGCAAGCGCACCTGGTGGAGCAACAGCCAATGCTCGTCGTCGAGCTCGTCGAGCGCCACGAGCGAGCATCGTACGCGGATGCGCCACCGTGGTTACAGTGCCGCCCGATGATCGATCGCGCAGTCGGGACGAAAGTGTTCGACGCGGCGCCGGTGCAGGGACGTTGGCGCATGCTGCGCTCGCCGGACGATGTGCTCGAACTCATGGACACGAGCGCGCAAGGCATCGTCGCGTGTGTCGCCGATGCCGGCGCGACGTTCCTCGCCCCGATCTTCGATGAGCTCACCGCGGTGGTCTGCCTGTCGGGAACTCCGCAGTCGCACATCGGCATCGTCAGCCGCGAGTACCAGGTTCCCTGCGTGATGGGAGCAACCTTCAACGGCGCCGAGCCGGCCGACGGTGACGTGGTCGAGGTCGACTGTTCAGACGCGCAGGGCGTCGTGCGCCACGTGTCATGACCGGGCTGGGAGACGGCTGGGACAAAGATCGCGTCAACCGGGATATCCGCTATCACAGCGAGATCGCGCTCGCGCTGACGTCGCAGCGCACCGCGCTCGAGTCGGCCCTGATTCCTGTGACCGCCTACATCCTCGTGGCGTGCGTCGAGTGCTACCGGCGGTACCCCGAAATGATTGAGGCGATCGGGAACGCGACGCCGCCGGACGAGCTGGGCCGGGCGGGGCATCGGTTCGCCACGCAGATAGACAACGTCCACCTGTGGGCCATCCCGAACTTCACGATGATCGGCCGCAAGGTGCTCGCGACGGGCGGAATGGTCGACTGGGACGACGACACGCGCCGGATGGCCATCGTGTTCGACTTCTGGGACCGGGCCGCGCGTGCGTACCGCTTCGACGACGGAACTCGCCAGGCTTGGGACGCGGCAGGTGTCGCGACGCCCTACCGGGGCCAGGTCGATGAGCTGCTCCGGTCCTGCCGTCCCGTCGCGGACGGTCGGCTCGCCCGAGTGACCAGACTGAACGCGCTGCTCACGTCGTACCTGTTCCTGCTCTGGTTCGACACCCGATCCGGCTACCAGGACACCGGCCCGTATCTGCTCGGCGACGGTCGTGTACTGCTGCTGCGCGCGTTCAACGGCCTCGGACCGACACATTTCCCGTGGAGTGCAGCCGTCGCCGCCGACATGCCGCATTCCGAGGTGCTGGCCGCGTTCGTGCTCGACGGTGTCGACCTGCACGTGACCGACTTCGGGACGTCAGTGACCAGCCCCGACGACTACCTGTCGAGCGTCGTCCAGTTCGCGTTGTTCGACGTCTCGTCCGGTGTGCCGCAACCGATCGACGACGACGGGATCGATGCGCTCGCCGAGGCGGCGAAAACCGCGCAACGTCAGCTTTACCGCACGATCGCGGGCATGGAACGTCGGGCCAAGATCGACGCGGGTGCCTACGTCTATTTCACGTTCCTTCGGCCGTTCGCCGAACTCGCCGGGGTGGCGCTCGACTGGACCGTGCCCCGTGACAGCACCGACCTGTATCCGCTGCTCGAGCTCATCGACGGCGGACTGTCAGGAGGTGTCACGGAGGAGACGGTCGACACCTACTACCCGCCGATTCCGTGAACTTCGGTGGGCGCGACGAGCGCCCCCACGTTCCGGCCGGCACGCCGCGGTGGTGGTGGGAGACGTGGCATCTCGACGTCGCGACCGAAGACGGTGTCGGCCTCGCAGTGCGGCTCGCATGCTCGCCGACGCTTGGCGTCGCGTGGTGGTGGACGCATCTTCTCTCACCGGATCTCCCGGGCCCGGTCGTGGTGCGCGATCACGACGTCGGGTTGCCGCGCCAAGGGCTGACGGTACGCGCCGACGGGTTGTGGGGCGAGTTGTGGTGCGAATCGCCGTTCGAGCATTGGACGTACGGGCTCGAAGCGTTCGGTGTGAGACTCGACGATCCGGCCGACTCGCTGCGAGGCGAGATCGGCGAACGGATGCCCATCGGTCTCGACATCGAGTGGGAGGTCGACCCGAACGGCAGCGACCCGCGCCGGCTTCGAGCCAGCCGCGACGTCGACGGGTATGAACAATTCGGTGTTGCGTACGGAGAGGTGCTGCTCGGCCGGTCACAGTTCACGCTCGACGGCACCGCGCGCCGCTCTCACACGTGGGGTTCGGCACGGCTCGACCGTCCGGTTCGTGCCGGATGGCTTCGCTCGCCGACGTTCACGGCAAGTTTCGCCGCACTCGACGACGACCGCGTCGACGGGTGGCTCGCGCCGAGTGGCGCGACGCCGCAGCCGATCTCGAACGTTCACAGCGAGACGGAGCGACGCGCCGACGGGTTACCCGTCGCGGCGCGTCACGTCATCGACAGCCGGGTCCAGGTCGACGTCGAAGTGCTCGGACTCGTTGCCGTGCCCGTCTCCGGACCCGACGGCGACGGGGCGGTACTGGCGCGGGCGTTGTGCCGGTACGAGGTTGGCGGCGCCAAACTCGACGGGTGGTCGAGCTGGCTCGATCCGAAGTAGAAACACGTCGTGTCCGGTCGGCTGGTCGCCATATTTACGGCGCCATCCGCCGGCGAGCCGCTCGTCGCGCGTGCGACATGTCGTGCCATTGCCGGCGAAGGGCTCGAAGGGGACCGGTACGCGGCCAAGCGCGGCACGTTCTCTCGGCGCGAGGGACGCGGACGTCAGGTCACGCTGATCGCACGCGAAGCGATCGCCGTGGCCAACGATGCGGGTGTGGTCCTCGAAGCGCACGAACCGCGCCGCAATCTCGTGACCGAAGGCGTCGATCTCGGCCGCCTCGTCGGCATGACCTTCACCGTCGGTGAGGCAGTGCTGATCGGGGTGCGCGATTGCCTTCCCTGTGCGTATCTCGAAGGTCTGACCCGTCCGGGCGTACGGGCTGCGCTCGAGGGCCGCGGCGGCCTGCGAGCCGATGTCGTGCGCGACGGCATCGTTCGCGTCGGCGACGAGATCGCGGTCGTGGATCGGAACTCGACCGAGTGACGTCCAGTTTGAGTGTTGACCGCTCGTCGCGACAGCATGTCGAGATGGATCATCGCACCAACGTGCTCGCCGTCGCGCGCGGCCGGATCGTGATGGGTCTCGCAATGTTGGTCGCGCCGGGAGTGATGCTGCGCATCCTGTTCGGCCGCCACGCGTCGACCCAGACCGCCAGGGTCTTGGCACGCATGTTCGGCGCGCGCGAATTCGTGCTCGGTGTCGGGACGGTCACCTCGGTGAAGGAGCGCACCCAGGACGCGGAATGGGTGAGCGCGTGCGCCGTCGCCGACGCCGTCGACGGCGTGGTGATGGCGTTCAGTCCTGGAGTGCCGAGGCGCAGCCGCCCGGCCGCGGTCGTCGGTGGAGTCGCCGCGGTCCTCGGATTGCAGGCCGCACGTACGTTTGCCGACGAGCGCGCCGCGGCACGAACCGAAGCGGCACTGCTCGACTCGACCGTCGGTCGTTAGCCATTCGGTTGCTCAGAAGTCGATCTGCGACAGTTCCGGGATCCAGCGACGAGAACGCTCCAGCGCGTCGCGCCAGCGACCGCGGTCGAGCACACGCGCCGGCTCCACCGTCTGTCGGGGCGTCCACGTCGTGGCGAGCTCGTCGACCGACGTGTGATGACCGACCGCGATTCCTGCGAGAAGCCCGGCGCCCAACCCGGTGGCCTCCCGAACCGGCGAGATTTCGACGGGCCGCTGGCACGCGTCGGCGAGCGCCTGCACGAACGTCGGGTTGTCGGTCATGCCGCCGTCGACGCGCACCCGCGGGATGGTGATCCCGCTGTCGGCCTCGGCAGCGTCGACGAGATCGGCGCCGCGGTGTGCGATGCCTTCAAGTACCGCGCGTGCGATTTCGGCACGGCCGGTCCCGCGCGTCAGTCCGAACAGCGCGGCGCGGGCGCCGTAATCCCACGCCGGCGTCCCCAGGCCGAGCGGCGCGGGGACGAACAGGACGTCGCCGCTGTCGGCGCACGACGCGGCCAACGTATGAGACTCGTCGGAGCTCGCGATAATTCCCAACTCGTCTCGTAACCATTGCACGTTGGTGCCGGCCGCGAGCATCACGGCCTCGACACCCCAGATGCATCGGCCGTTGTGCCGCCAGGCCACAATCGGAAACGTTCCGTGAACGTTGCGCTGCGCGTGCCGTGGTGGCGACCCGTCGAGGACGACGTCGAGCATGCCGCCGGTACCGAACGTGATCTTCGCGTCGCCGCGCCGGACGCAACCCTGGCCCACCAGCGACGCTTGTTGGTCGCCGACGAGGGCCGCGATCGGTGGCGCGCCGGGCAGGGCGGCCGCAACCCCGGCCAGACCGGCGGAGTCGACGATCGTGGGCAGCATCGCGCTCGGGACGCCCACCGTGGCGAGCACCGTGTCGTCCCAGCCGGACGCGTCGCCGTTCTGGAGACCGGTGACCGCGGCGTTGGTTGCGTCGGTGACGTGCAGTTCCCCATCCGACAGGGTCCACGCGACCCACGTGTCGACGGTACCGAAGCACAGATCGGCCGCTCGTGCCCGATCATCGAGTTGGTCGAGGAGCCATTGGACTTTGGTGGCCGACTGGTTCGGGCCGACGCGTACCCCTTCGCCTCGAAGCATGAGGCACGCCCCGACGGTACGAAGATCCTGCCAGCCCAGTCCCGGTCCGATCGGCGTGCTGGTCGCGCGATCCCACACGATCGTCGAGCCACGTTGGTTGGAGATCCCGACGGCGTCGACGGGCCCGCCCTCATCGAGCGCGGCGCGGGCGAGCCCCAGGCAGGTGCTGGCAAGGAGCGCGGCGTCGAACTCGACGAGCCCGTCTGCTGGAGAGTCGGGGAGGAGCTCTCGCTCGTGGGCGGCCCCGAACGAGCGGTCGCTGCGAAGGACAGCGGCGCGGACGCTGCTCGTGCCGACGTCGACGACGAGGACGCGGTTCGTGTCCGTCACGGCCAACGAACGTCGCCGAAGGGGCTGGCGAGCCCGAGTTTGCCCGGGTTGAGGATGCCGTTCGGGTCGAGGGCATCTTTTACCGACTGCAGCACGCCGAAACCAGCTCCGAGTGCCTCGCTGACAAATCGTGAACGGTTCAGACCGACACCGTGATGGTGGCTGAGCGAGCCTCCGGCTGCGAGCACCGCGCGTTGGCCGGCATCCCACGCCGCTCGGTAGTACGCCTCGCGATCGGCCGGCGGAGGTTTGCCCGCGAAGGTGAAGTAGAGGCACGCGCCGTCGATGTACGAATGGCTCTGGTGCGCGGAGGCGACCATGGTGTGCTCGACGCCCGCAATCGCGGCCGTCGCACGCTCGTACACGATGGGAAGCGCACGCCACGAAGCCGCGACTTCCATCGTGTCGACGACGAAGCCTCGGCTGATGAGTGCTTCGAGTGCCGACACGTCGTTGCGATGCTCCATCCAGCGTTCGACGAGGCCGACGTCGATGGCTTGCGCCGACGCGCATTCCTCGTCGACGATGCGGCGGGTCGCGTCGACGACGTGTGCATCGCCCTCGTCCATCGCCAGGAGCACCTGCACGTCACCGGTCTGATAGCTGCGGTCGGCTTCGACCGCGTCGTACAAACGCAACACGGCCGGGGTGGCGCCGCGCTGGACGATGCGGCGCATCGCGTCGAGACCGTCGGTGAACGACGCGAACGCGTACGCGGCGCGGATCTCGGCGGGGGGAACCGGGTGCAGCCGAAGGCGCGCGCCGACGATGATTCCGAGCGTCCCCTCCGAACCGACGAAGAGCTGCGTGAGATCGGGTCCGACCGCGGAGCGGGGCGCCCCCCCGGTCGTCAGCGAACGGCCGTCGGCCAGCACGACGTCGATTCCCTGGACGATGTCTTCGATCTTGCCGTAGCGGGTGGAGAGCTGCCCGGCCCCGCGACAGGCCAGCCAGCCGCCGACCGTGGACAAGGCCATCGACTGGGGCCAGTGTCCGCACGTCAGGCCGTGTTCGGCGCGCAGTTCGTCTTCGAAGACGTCGCCGAATGTGCCAGGCTTGACGTCGACGAGCATCGAGGTGTGGTCGACGTCGACGATCCCGGCCATCGCGGTCATGTCGACCAGCACGCCGCCGAACACCGGAACGCTCGCTCCGCAGACGCCGCTTCGTCCAGCGGCCGCGGTGACGGGAACGCCGTTGTCGTTGCACAACCGTAGGACCGCCGCGACCTGGTCGCTGGAGTACGGACGCACGATCAGCGACGCACGCTCGGTCACCTGGCGGTCGAGCGCCCAGATCATCGCCAGCGGCCACCAGTCGCGGCTGGCCTCGCTGATCTCGTCCGAAGCGGTCGAGATGGCGGCGCCGGTGGCTGCCAGCCGGTCGCGCAGCCGGTCGTCGACCTCGACGCGGATGCCGTCGAGCCGGCCGCGAACACCGAGCCCGTCACCCGCGAATGCGATGGGAGGCGTGGGCGCGCCCCGGTTGGTCTGCATGGCGCGAGGCTACGACGGGGGTTGCGTGAGCGCGTCGAGCGCGGTTTCGGGCAAGCCTCCCGTGGCGCGCTCGGTTTCGATCAGCGCACGGTACCCGACGATCTGTCGCTCGCGTTCGGTGTCGCTCCATCCGAGTTCGGCCGCCATGAGCGTCGCGACATCGGAAGCGGCCGCGGCCGACGCATCGCGCGCCAGCAGCCGGGCCCGGGTGCGGCGCGACAGCACGTCGTCGACCGTCCGTGCCATCTCCGAGCGCACCGCGTACACCACCTCGGCCTTGGAATACGCCAGGCCCGGCACGATCGGATCGGCGAGGGAGGCGTCGGCACGCGACAGCGAGAGCACCTCACGGGCGTCGCCGCCGTAACGCGTTGCGAGATGAGCGGGCAGTTCGGGCGCGTCCCAGCCTGTCGCGCCGTGCAAGCGCACCTTCTTGGTGCGGCTCGGGCGCCGGCCGTCGATGCCGAGTTGTTTCACCGCGGCGTCGACCGTGTCGGCGGCCATCCGCCGGTAGGTGGTGAGTTTGCCGCCCGTGACGGTGATCACGCCGCTGTCGGAGGAACGTACCGCATGGCGGCGTGACAGGTCAGCGGTACGTTCGCTCGTGGCCGCGCGTACGAGCGGACGCAGGCCTGCCCACGTACCAAGGATGTCCGAACCGGAGATGGTGGTCGTCACCGCAGCGTTGATCGCACGCAGCAGATATGCGACGTCGTCCGGAGTGATCTGCGGGTCGTCGACCGGTCCGTCGTAGTCGGTGTCGGTCGTGCCGATGTAGGTGAAACGATGGTCGCCGCCTTCTCCGCCCCACGGAACCACAAACACCGAACGCCGGTCCTTGGGTACCGGGATGACTGCCGCGATCTTGTTCTGCACGAGCGACCAGGGGACGGTGATGTGCACACCCTTCGCGGGACGGATCGACGAAGGATGCCGCCCCTCGTCGAGTGCGCGGACGTCGTCGGCCCAGACGCCAGTCGCGTTCACGACGACATTTGCGTGCACGTCGATGGTCTGTCCGTCGGCGACGACCCGCGCGGCTCGAACTCGTCCGTCGGCCCCTTTGTCGAACTCGACGAGCCGGGTGTAGTTCGCGATCGCGGCGCCGTAGTCGGCCGCGGTGCGCGCGACGGAGAGCGTGAGGCGGGCGTCGTCGGTCTGGGCGTCGTAGTACACGTACGACGCCGCGACGTTGTCAGCGTGCAGGGTCGGCATGTACTGCAGGGCCTCCTCTTTCGAGACGCGCTGGTGCAGTTTGCCGATGCGAAGACCGCCCGTGAGGTCGTAGGCCCACATTGTGGTGCCCAACAGGCGTGCCAGACGGCGGGGGAGGAGGCCGTCGCGGGTGAACACCGGGAGCAGGAACGGCAACACCCGTACGAGATGCGGTGCGGTGTGGCGCAGTACCTGGCGTTCGGCGAGGGCCTCGTAGACGAGGCCGACCTCCCGTTGTTGGAGGTACCGGATCCCTCCGTGTACGAGCTTCGACGACTTCGATGACGTGCCCGACGCGAGGTCGTCCCGTTCGACGAGCGCCGTGCGAAGCCCGCGGGTGGCGGCGTCGAGCGCGACGCCGACACCGGTGATGCCGCCGCCCACCACGACCACGTCGAAGTACTCGTCGGCGAGGCGGCGCAGAGCATCGGCGCGGTCGAAGTTCACTGCGGCAGGTTACCGAGGCGTGTGCGCCGCACACGCCGTAGCGTCCGCGACGCGACGAGCGGACACCGGTCAGATAATTTCGCCGGAGGTGCCGTCGGAGCGAACGACCGGCAGGCCCGACTCGGCCCAGGCTTTCATACCGCCCGCCATGTTGGCCGCGTCGAAGCCCCAACCCTGGAGGGTTTCGGTCGCTCGCGCGCTGCGAACACCTGAGCGGCACACGCAGACGATCCGGCGGTTCATCGGGAGTTGGAACCGCGCGCCTTCGAGATCGCCCAGACGAACCCATTGCGCGGCGGGCGCATGGCCTGCCTCCCACTCGTCTGCCTCGCGTACGTCGAGGAGCACGTGCTGGGCCAATCCGCTCTCGGCGTCGATCGCGCTCACCTCGGGGACGCGGTTGCCGTGGAACATGCTCATGTCGGGTCCTCGCTCACGGGATTACCTCACTTCGAACTCGGGAAACCGCGATCTCACGTAGTTGTTTGTAGTCGGCTTTGCCCGCCGGTGAACGTTCGAGCGAATCGACGACCAAAACATGCTTGGGCACTTTGTATGCCGCGAGCGATGCCCGGCAGTGCTGCGCCAACGCGTCGGTGTCGATCGTTTGTCCGTCCCGAGTATGCACCAGCGCGACCACCATCTCGCCCCACCGTTCGTCGGGGATCCCGACCACGATGCAGTCGAACACGTCGACATGCGCGCGCAGTGCGAGCTCCACCTCCTCTGGGTATACCTTCTCGCCGCCGGTATTGATGCACGCCGACCCGCGGCCGAGCAGGCGGATCGTGCCGTCGGACTCGACGGTCGCGTAGTCGCCGGGGATCGAGTAGCGACGTCCGCCGACGGATCGGAACGTCGCCGCCGTTTTTTCCGGATCTTTGTAGTAGCCGAGCGGGATCGCGCCGCCGACACCGAGCAGACCGATCAGGTTGTCGCCGGGCTGTGCGAGCCCTCCATCCTCCGTCACGACCACCACGCGGTCGCTGGCCCGAAATCGGGCGGGAGCGATCTCGTCGCCGTCGCGGGTTTCGGTGCGAGTCATAATTCCCTCGGACGCGCCGAGCGAGTCGATGAGCAGCACGTGCGGGAGGTGTCCGAGCAGCCCCCGTTTGGTTTGCGGACTCCACGTCACACCCGACGACGTGATCGCACGCAGGCCCGACAGGTCCCACCGGCCGGGTGCCGCGTCGAGCGCGGCGAGCAGCGGACGAGCGAAGGCGTCACCGACGATTGTGCAGACCTGCACCCGTTCGCGTTCGATCGCGTCCCACACCGCGTTGGAGTCAAGTCGTGGCGTGTCGAGCAGCACCACGGTTCCGCCCCCGGCCAGTGTGGACAGGGTGATGAACAGGCCCGTGCCGTGCATCAACGGACATGCGGGCAGGCACGTCGCCGCGCGTTTGTCGCCCCGCATCGCGGCGTCGACGTCGGGTGGCTGTGTACCCGGGCGTGCCATCTGCCACAGCGACACGTACAGGTCGTCCGAACGCCACATGACTGCCTTGGGGCTGCCGGTCGTGCCTCCGGTGTAGACGAACACGAGGTCGTCGCCTGAGGGCTCGCGTGCGGTCGGTGTACCGGTCGGGGCGTCGGCGACCGCACCCGCGTAGTCGAGTGCACCGTCGATCGGATCGCTGCCCGGCGTGCGCGCGACCTGCAGCAACAGTCGGGGTCGGCGATGGGGCACCAAGGCGGCGAGCGCGTCGGCGACGGTCGGCGCGAACTGGTCGTCGAACACCAGCACGACCGAATCAGAGTTGTCGAGCAGATACGCGAGCTCAACGCCGACGTACCGGTAGTTCACGTTCACGGGTACAGCACCGAGTTTCTGCGCGGCGAAGAACGTCTCGAGATACTCCGGCGAGTTGACGCACATGATCGCGACCTTGTCGTCGGCAACGACGCCCGCGTCGCGCAGCACGGACGCGAGCCGGTCCGCCCGGACGTCGAAATCCGCGAACGACAGCCGCCGGTTTGCGCACGCGATCGCCGTCCGGTCCGGCTGAAGTTCGGCGACGGTTCGCCACGCGCGGGCGAACGACCAACTGTGTCCGGAGTCGATGGTCACGCCCGGCAGGGTATTCGCGGTCAGGCAGACCGGCTTACGTCATGCCCGGGATCATGCCTGCGTAGTTGAAGCGGTCGCCCGCTTGGAACACGCCGACGCCGTAGGCGTGGCCTTTGGCCTCCATCGTCATGCCGTTACCGAGGCTGATCGCGACGTGCGCGACCGGCGGTTCGCTGTCGAGGCCTGGTTGCGGTTCGCTGGCGAAATGGAACAGCAATGCGCCGGGTGTCTGCAGGGCCTGCTGCACCGTCATGGTCGCGCCCTGTTCTTTGAGCCAGACGTACTGGTGTGCCGCACCGTTGGGAATCGTGACCCCGGCACGCGCCGCCGCCCACGTCGTCAGCCCGGAGCAGTCGAACGCCGATGGATTCGCATCCGACGCAGGCGCTTTCGCGCCCCACACGTACGGCTTGCCTTGCTGGCTGAGCGCCGCGTCGAGAAAGTTCTGCGTCGTCACGTTCGGTGAGCTGGCGACGGGGCTCAGATCCGTCGCGCCGGCGCCGGTCAGCCCGGCGAGCAGCGACGACAAGTCGGGCGACGTGGACGCGCCGGTGCCGCCCGCCGATCCGATCAGATTGGAAAGGAGCGACGAGATGCCCGGCGAGGTCGAGCTTGCCGTCCCGGTCAAGCTGGAGGCCAGCGACGCCAGCGCACCGGAACTCGACGACGTCGGGTCGAGCGCGCCGGGGCCGTTGCTGGCGGTGAGCGCGCTGGCCTCGCCGAGCAGTGCGGACAGGTCGGTGCTGGTCCCAGCCGGGGGGGTGCCCGAATCGTTCGTGTTCGAAGCATCGGCGACGTTTCCCGTATCGACCGCAGTTTGGGTGTTCATCGCGTCGGTGAGCAGCGAGGCGAAGTCCGAACCGGTCGCGGCCCCCGATCCCGCCGTCGCGGCGGTTCCCGGCGACGCGACTGCCCCCATCTGCTGTTCGATCGCCTGGATTTGCGCCTGGACCGCGGCAATGCCCGAAAAGGTCATCCGGGTCTGATCGGATAGTTCGCGGAACAGTTTTGGAAATTCGGGGGACGACCGTCTCGGTGGACGCCCTGACCTCAACCTTCGGGCGGGACGGGCGCCGCTTGTTCGCTTTTGGCTCTGCGGCGGCGGTGCCAGGCCAGGCCGCCGTTGAGCGCCGCGAGGATGGTGTCGTTGTCGCGGGACAGTCCTTCGTGGACGCGCTTTTCGAGCAGCACCCGCATGATCGGGTTGAAGGCCTCGTACTGCTCGATGAACGTCGCACGGGTGCGACGGTCGGCGATTGGTTCGAGAAGGGTCCAGCCGGTCGCGTGGGACCACAACGGTTTGCCGACCGCGTCGTAACGCCAAGACTCGAACGGCGTGACCTCGGTGAGCCACTCCCACGATTGGCCGACGCCCCCCGAACCCAACCACCAGGGCACCGGGAAGTAGCAATGGCGGACGAGGCCGTTGCCGACGTCGTCGCCCGGGTGGAGGATTTCGATGCGGGTCTTGACGTCTTTGGGTTGGGGACGGTCCGGACCGCGGTACCAAAAGACGTTCCATACCTCTTCGGGCGGCGCGTCGAGCTCGAACGAAAATTGGTGACGTTGCACGCCCGAACCCTATCCACGAACATGGCAGGCATGACTGACGTGTACGAGCCCCAACCTGAGGACCATTTCACCTTCGGCCTTTGGACGGTCGGCAATCGGGGCCGCGACACGTTCGGCAATGAGACGCGACCGCCGCTCGATCCCGTCGACTCGGTCCACCATCTCGCCGAGATCGGTGCGTACGGCGTCAGTTTCCACGACGACGACCTGGTGCCGCCCGGCTCGAGCCCGGGTGAGCGGGAACAGATCTTGAAGCGTTTCCGTCGCGCGCTCGACGCCACGGGCGTCAAGGTGCCGATGGCCACCACCAACCTGTTTTCGAATCCGGTCTTCAAAGACGGCGCGTTCACTGCCAACGACCCGGCGGTGCGCCGGTGGGCGATCACGAAGACCCTCGACGCGATCGACATGGGGGTCGAGCTCGGAGCGTCGATATACGTGATGTGGGGTGGACGTGAAGGAACCGAGTGTGACGCGGCGAAAGATATCCGGCTTGCGTTCGATCGGTACAAGGAGGCCGTCGACGTGTGCTGCGCATATTGCCGCGATCGGGGCTATGACGTACGTTTCGCGCTCGAGCCGAAACCGAACGAACCGCGCGGCAACATTCTCCTCCCCACGGTCGGCCATGCCCTCGCGTTCGTCGAGCGGCTGGAGTGGCCCGATATGGTCGGGCTGAACCCGGAGTTCGCGCACGAGACGATGTCGGGACTGTCGTTCCATCACGCCGTCGCGCAGACGCTCTGGTCGGCGAAACTGTTCCATATCGACTTGAACGGTCAGATGCCGAGCAAGTACGACCAGGATTTCCGTTTCGGTTCCGAAGGCATCCGCGACGCGTTCTATCTGGTGAAGCTGCTCGAAGACGCGCAATGGCCCGGCATGCGCCATTTCGACGCGCACGCGTACCGAACCGAAGACGATGCCGGCGTCTGGGACTTCGCGCGGGGCTGTATTCGCACGTATCTGATCCTGCGGGACAAGGCGCAGCACTTCCATATGGACGACGAGATACAGGCCGCGCTCGCGACTGCGATGGTGGACCGCCTGGCCGAACCGGCGCTGTCGTCGGTCACGGCCGACGCCATCGCGGCGATGCGGCTCGGCCCGCACGACCTCGACGCGATGGCGACCCGCGGCTACGGCCATGAGCGACTCGACCAACTTGTGACCGAGCTGTTGCTCGGCACCCGCTGAGCGTTCGCTCCGGGGACGACGGTGGCACTGGTTCTCGGGGTCGACTCGTCGACCCAGGCGACCAAGGTGCAGGCGCGCGACTGCGAAACGGGCGAACTCCTCGCCGTAGGACGGGCGCCGCATCCGCCGACGACGCCGCCCCGCAGCGAACAGGACCCGCACGTCTGGTGGGACGCGATGGGCGCGGCGGTCGACCATGCCGGTGTCGCGGCCGGTGACGTCGTCGCGGTCGGTGTTGCCGGCCAGCAGCACGGAATGGTCGTGCTCGACGTCCACAACCGTGTCGTACGCCCGGCCAAACTTTGGAACGACACCGAGTCGGCGGCCGACGCCCGCTGGCTCATCGATCAGCTCGCAGGAAACGAGACCGAATGGGCGCGCCGATGCGGATCGGTGCCGGTGGCCGCGTTCACGATCACGAAGCTGTCGTGGCTCCACCGCTGCGAGCCCGACGCGTGGGCCCGGGTCGCGCGCGTCTGCCTCCCGCACGACTGGATCACATGGAAGCTGGCCGGCGAGTTCGTGACCGACCGCGGCGATGCGTCGGGCACCGGATATTTCTCCGCGGCGCGCGATGCGTATCAGCTGGACCTGCTTGCGCTCGTAGACGACGGCGTCGATTGGTCGCCGCGGCTCCCGCGTGTACTCGGACCGCTCGAACCGGCAGGGACGACGCAGATGTTCGGCTCGAAGACGGTTGTCGCGCCCGGTACCGGCGACAACATGGCGGCGGCAGTCGCGCTCGGACTCGAACCAGGCGATCTCGCGATCTCACTCGGGACGTCGGGGACCGTCTTCGCCGTCAGCGAGTCGGCGACCGCGGACCCGACCGGCGCGGTTGCCGGGTTCGCGGATGCGACGGGCCGTTACCTGCCCCTGGTATGCACGCTGAATGCAACTAAGGTGACGGATGCGGTCGCGGGCTGGCTCGGTGTCGATCACGCCGGCCTCGACTCCTTGGCGTTGTCTGCCCCGCCCGGCGCGAACGGTGTGGTCGTCGTGCCGTACTTCGACGGCGAGCGGACGCCGAACCGACCCGGCGCGTCCGGGATGGTCGCCGGGTTGCGAACCGCGACGACACGTGAGGACCTTGCACGCGCGGCGTTCGAAGGAGTGGTCTGCGGATTGCTCGACGGAGTCGACGCGCTGACCGGTACCGGTGTCCGGACCGACGGAGACATCGTGCTCGTCGGCGGAGGGGCGCGGTCGGTCGCGTATCAACGGGTGCTGGCGGATCTTTCGGGCCGGCGGGTCATCGTGCCCGATGCCAGTGAGCACGTCGCGGCCGGTGCGTGCATCCAGGCGGCGGCCGTCGTGCGAAACGAAGACCTGGCCGACGTCGCCCGGGCGTGGGGTCTGGCGCACGGCCCGGCGGTCCAGCCCGATGTCGACGTCGACGGCGCGGCCGTGCGCGCCGCGTACACCGACGTGCGCGGCTGAACCCGAAGACGTCGCCGACCGCGTCATCGACCGGGGCTGATCGCCGACCCGGACGGTCACGCCGGACGGTCCGGTCGCGGGCGCTACGGTCGCAGTGTGCGCCCCGAGATGGAATTCGCCGACTCGATCCTCGACCTGGTCGGGAACACGCCCCTGGTGCGTTTGCGGCGGCTGAGCGAAGCCGAACACCTGCGGTGCACGCTGTTGGCCAAGGTCGAAACCGTCAACCCGGGCGGCAGCGTGAAAGATCGCGTCGCGATCGCGATGGTCGACGCCGCCGAACGAGACGGTCTGCTGCGCGCCGGAGGCACGATCGTCGAACCAACCTCCGGCAACACCGGTGCCGGACTTGCCATCGTCGCCGCGCAGCGGGGCTATCACTGCATCTTCGTGATGAGCGACAAGATGAGCGACGAGAAAATCGCGTTGCTGCGATCGTACGGCGCCGACGTCGTGGTGTGTCCGACGGCTGTGCCGCCCGAAGACCCGCGGTCGTACTACTCGACGGCAGAACGACTCGTTCGCGAGACGCCCGGAGCGTTCCGTCCCGACCAGTACTCCAACGCGGCGAATCCGCTGGCGCACGAACAGACCACGGGCCCCGAGATCTGGGACCAGACCCGCGGCCGTATCACGCATTTCGTCGCCGGGGTCGGTACCGGCGGCACGATCAGCGGCGTCGGCCGCGCGCTCAAGGCGCGCAACCCGTCGGTGCAGATCGTCGGTGCCGATCCGTCGGGCTCGGTGTACTCGGGAGGGACTGGACGCCCGTATCTCGTCGAGGGAGTCGGCGAAGACTTCTGGCCTGGCACCTTCGACCGGAGCGTCGTCGACCGAGTCGTGGAGGTCAGCGACGCTGACTCCTTCCTCACGGCGCGCCGCGTCACACGCGAGGAAGGTTTGCTCATCGGAGGTTCCGGCGGCACGGCCGTGCACGCCGCGCTCGAGATCGCACGGCCGCTCGATGCCGACGCGGTCGTGGTGGTCCTGCTCCCCGACTCGGGCCGCAGCTACCTGACGAAGATCTTCGACGACCAGTGGATGTTCGACATGGGCTTCCTGCGCGGCGAGGGCCTCGTCGCCGGCGACGTGCTCGCGGCCAAAGGCAAGGGTCTGCCCGATCTTGTGCTCGTGCTCCCCGACGAGCAGGTGCGCGACGCGATCACGGTCATGCACGACACCGGCGTGTCGCAGGTCGTCGTCAGCGTCACGAAGGAGCTACCCCTCGCGGCGAAGGAAGTTGTCGGGACGTTGCGCGAGCTCGAGCTGATGGACCTCACATTTCGCGACGACGGCGTGCTCGACCAACCGATCGCCGCGGTCATGATCCCGCCCATGCCGATGCTCGGGATCGGAGAACCGGTCGCCCGCGTCGTGGCGTGCCTCGAGCAAGGACCGTCGGTCCTCGTACTCGACGGCGGCCACCCCATCGGGGTGCTGACCCGCTCCGATGTCCTGTCGTATCTCGCCGAGCGGACCCCGACATGAGCGACGGGTTCGAGACCCGCGCGATTCACGCGGGGCAACCGCCCGACGGCGCGACCGGCGCGGTCGTGACCCCCATCAACCTTTCCACGACGTTCGTGCAGGACGCGGTCGGCAAACATCGAGGGTACGAATACGCACGCAGTGCGAACCCGACCCGAACCGCACTCGAGACGTGCGTCGCGTCGCTGGAGAACGCGCGGCACGGCCTGGCATTCGCGAGCGGCCTCGCGGCCGAAGACGCCATCCTGCGAACCCTCGACCCGGGTGACCATGTGATCATCCCGACCGACGCGTACGGCGGGACGTTCCGGCTCGTCGCGCGCGTGCACGAGGGCCATGGTGTCGCGTGGACCGCCGTCGATCTGCGTGACCTTTCCGCGCTCGAGTCGTCGTGGCGTGACGAAACTCGGCTCGTCTGGATTGAGTCGCCGACGAATCCGGCCTTGTCGATCGTCGACATCGAGTCGGTCGCGGCATTTGCCCACACCCGAAACGCGCGGGTGGTTGTCGACAACACGTTCGCGACGCCCTATCTCCAACAGCCGATCGTGCTCGGCGCCGACCTGTCGGTCCATTCGAGCACGAAGTACCTCGGTGGCCATTCCGACGTCGTCGGCGGGTTCGTCGCAGTCGACGACCCGGAGCTGGCCGACGAGGTGCGCTTCTTGCAGAACGCAATCGGGGCGGTGCCTTCCCCGTTCGACTGCTATCTCGTGCTGCGCGGCGTGAAGACACTCGCGGTACGGATGGACCGACATTGCGCGAACGCGCAAGCGGTCGTGCACATGTTGCGCGAACACGACGCGGTCCGTGACGTGCTCTATCCCGGCCTTTCGGAGCATCCGGGCCATGATGTGGCGCGGCGCCAGATGCGCGACTTCGGAGGTATGGTTTCGTTTCTGGCGGCCGGAGGAGAACAAGCCGCGCTGGATCTCGTGTCCCGCACGCGGCTGTTCACGCTCGCCGAATCGCTCGGCGCGGTCGAATCGCTAATCGAACATCCGGCGCGTATGACGCACGCGTCGGCCGAGGGTTCGCCGCTCGAGGTCGACCGGGCCCTCGTGCGGTTGTCGGTCGGCATCGAATCCGGTGCGGACCTCGTCGCCGACCTCGCCCAGGCCCTCGATACCGTCTTGTAGGCGGTGCGGCGCAGCCGCGCGAGTCGACCCCTCGGGCCGGTTCGCGGTTCCGGAACCGTCGGAGGGCGCCACGCCCACCGTGAGGAAACCCGCGGTCGGCTGTCGAAGAGGTTGGCCGCCTGGTCCGTCAGCCCGCCGACTGTGTCCGGCGGCCGGCCGCCACGCAGCAGTGCGTGGTGCACCGTGCCCGCGTCGCGGGTGTCGCTGGGCACGGAACGTCGACCGAAGCACGCGACCGGGGTGGCGCGCCCACGCGTCCCGCGAACCGGTTCAGGGGAAGCGCTGCCCGACGAGGCGTCGTTGGGTGAGCTGCGCTTTGGCGAAGTCGCGGTTCATCAGCGCGATGAAGTCGATGGAGATCGACTTGGGGCAGGCGGCTTCGCACTCACGGTGATTGGTGCACGAACCGAAATACGATTCCATCGTTTCCACCATCTCGATGGTGCGGTCCCACCGCTCGGCTTGTCCTTGCGGCATCAGGTTGAGGTGCTGCAGCTTCGCCGCGGTGAAGAGTTGCGCGGCCCCGTTCGGGCAGGCCGCGACACAGGCTCCGCAACCGATACACGCGGCCGCGTCCATGGCGGCGTCGGCGACACCTTTCGGGATCGGGATGAGGTTGCCGTCGGGGGCGCCGCCCACAGGGACCGAGACGTAGCCGCCGGATTCGATGATCCGGTCGAACGCACTGCGGTCGACGATGAGATCCCGTACCAGCGGGAAGCTGGCCGCCCGCCACGGCTCGATCGTGACGTGGTCGCCGTCGTGGAACTTTCGCATGTGCAGTTGGCAGGTTGCGGTGCCACGCTCGGGACCGTGCGGGACGCCGTTGATCATCATGCCGCACGACCCGCAGATACCTTCGCGGCAGTCGTGATCGAAGGCGATCGGCTCCTTGCCGTCGAGTGTGAGTCGCTCGTTGACGGTGTCGAGCATCTCGAGGAACGACATGTCGGCGCTCACTCCCGGCACGTCGTAGGTCTCGAACGAGCCGGCCGCGTCGGGTCCGGCCTGGCGCCAGGCGGTCAGCGTGATGCGCATCGTCTTGTCAGGCACAACCTGTCCTTTACTTGTAGGAACGGGTCGACGGATGGGCGTACTCGAACTCGAGCGGCTCCTTGTGGAGCTCAGGGTCGGTCCCGACGCCGGTGAACTCCCACGCCGCGACATAGCTGAAATGTTCGTCGTCGCGGAGCGCTTCGCCTTCTTCGGTCTGGTACTCCTCGCGGAAATGGCCGCCGCAGCTTTCGTTGCGGTGAAGGGCGTCCCGGACCATGAGTTCGCCGAATTCGAGGAAGTCGGCGACCCGGCCCGCCTTCTCGAGAGCCTGGTTGCGCGTTTCGTTCTCGCCGAGCACGCGTACGTTCTTCCAGAACTCGTCGCGGATCGCGGGGATCTCCGACAGTGCCTTGCTAAGACTCTGCTCGCTGCGTGCCATGCCGCAGTTGTCCCAAAGCACCTTGCCGAGCTCGCGGTGGATGTCGTCGACGGTGCGATTGCCGTTGACCGACAGCAGCTTGTGCACCTGTTCGTCGACCGCGCGCTCCGACGCTTTGAACGCGGGATCGTCGACCGGCACCGTCGGTTCGCCGAGCAGGGGAGCCAGGTAGCCGCCGATCGTGTACGGCAGCACGAAGTAGCCGTCGGCGAGTCCTTGCATGAGCGCAGAGGCGCCGAGACGGTTGGCGCCCTGGTCGGCGAAGTTCGCTTCTCCGAGCACGAACAGGCCCGGCACGTTGCTCATCAGGTCGTAGTCGACCCACAGGCCGCCCATCGTGTAGTGCACGGCGGGATAGATACGCATGGGCACGACATACGGGTTCTCGTCGGTGATGCGCTCGTACATCTCGAACAGGTTGCTGTAGCGCTCCTCGATGACGTCCTTGCCGAGCCGTTCGATCGCGTTCGCGAAGTCGAGGTACGCACCGTTCTTGAGTGGTCCGACGCCGCGGCCCGCGTCGACCTCACGCTTTATCGCTCGGGATGCGACATCACGCGCGACGAGGTTGCCGAACGAGGGGTAGCGGCGCTCGAGCATGTAGTCGCGGTCGGACTCGGGAATCGTGTCAGGTGAGCGGGAGTCGTCGATCTGGGTGGGTACCCAGATGCGGCCGTCGTTGCGCAACGACTCCGACATCAGCGTCAACTTCGATTGGAAGTCGTCGCTCGCGGGAATGCAGGTCGGGTGAATCTGCGTGTAGCAGGGGTTGGCGAAGTACGCACCGCGCTTGGACGCCCGCCACGCCGCGGTGACATTTGAGTTCTTCGCGTTGGTTGACAGGTAGAAGACGTTGCCGTAGCCGCCGGAGGCGAGGACCACGGCGTGACCCGACATCGAGAACACGTCGCCGGTGTCGAGGTCGCGGCACACAATGCCCGCGGCCCGTCCGTCTTTCACGACGAGGTCGAGCATCTCGACGCGCGGGTACAGCGTCACGTTCCCCGCGTGGACCTGACGCATGAGCGCCTGGTAGGCGCCGAGCAGGAGCTGCTGTCCGGTCTGGCCCCGCGCGTAAAAGGTGCGCGATACCTGAGCGCCACCGAAGCTGCGGTTGTCGAGGAGGCCGCCGTATTCACGGGCGAAGGGCACGCCCTGGGCGACGCACTGGTCGATGATGTCGACCGACACCTGGGCGAGGCGGTACACGTTCGCCTCGCGCGAACGGTAGTCGCCGCCCTTCATCGTGTCGTAGAAGAGGCGGTAGATGCTGTCGCCGTCGTTCGGATAGTTCTTCGCGGCGTTGATGCCGCCCTGCGCGGCGATCGAGTGGGCGCGACGGGGCGAATCGTGGAAGGTGATGACCTTGACCCCGTAGCCGAGTTCCCCCAGGCTCGCCGCGGCGGAAGCGCCCGCCAACCCGGTCCCGACGACGACGACCTCGAAGCGACGCTTGTTGGCGGGGTTGACGAGCTTGATCTCGAATTTGTGGTTGTCCCATTTCTGTTCGATCGGACCGGACGGGATCTTGGAGTCGAGCGGCATTGGTCGCCTCAGTTGGTCGTGCTCGAGGACGGGCAAGGCGCGGTGGGCGGCTTCGTTCCCGGACACTTCAGGTCCACCGCATGGAGCTGCACCGCGATCGGGAAGCTGACGTTGCCGATCAGGATCAGCGCGGCGAACCCTTGCGCGAATCGTCGGCGCAGCGAGTTGTACCGAGGGTTGGTGATACCCATGCTCTGGAACATCGACCACACGCCGTGGTACAGGTGGAGCGCGAGCGCCATGTTGGCGATGATGTATACGACCGCGACGACGGGCCGGCGGAAGCTGTAGATCACGTTGTTGTACGGATCGCCTCGCAGGAAGTGCGGGTTGGCGTTGCCCCAGGTGAGATCCATGAGATGGAAGATGAGGAACGCCAAGATGATGATGCCGGTCCAGCGCATCGTGCGCGAGGCGTAGTCGGCGGCCACGTAGTCACGCTTCGACTGGTATCGCGACGCCGCGGGGCGGGCCTTGCGGTTGATGCGCGTCAGGCCGATCGCCGAGTGGATGTGGAACACGAACGCGAAGATCAGGACCACCCGGATCGTCCACAACAAGACCGTGCGCGGCAGGAGATGGCCGGGCATGTCGCGCAGCGCCTCGCCGTAGAGGTTGATCTCGTCCTTGGACAGGTAGAGCTTCAGGTTCCCGATCATGTGAGCGAGGATGAAGCCCAACAGGATGATGCCGGTGACGGCCATCACCCACTTCTTGCCGACCGCGCTGCGGTAGAAGCGCACGATCAGCGGACCCGACGAGCGTCTCGGACGGATCGGGGCGAGGTCCGGCTTGCGGCCCGGCGGGTTCGAACCGGCGCTCGTCGGTGGCGTCGTCGTGGCTGCCATCCGTCCTCCCCAACCCTTCTGCACCAGTCTCGTGAGCTTGTGAATCCGGACTCTAGGCTCCGTCCTCGAACGCTCGGCGAATCGTGAGGGAGTTCACATGCGTGCGCTCGATGTGCTCCAGCAGGGCGTCGTGGACGGGACCCACATCGGGGCCCAGTTGTACGTTTCGCACGCCG
>Ga0182024_10004132_pt1 | contig 33771 bp, 26 predicted proteins | sample P32metaG_FD_120480 | JGI IMG/M metagenome (GOLD analysis project Ga0182024, IMG submission 120480) | Permafrost microbial communities from Stordalen Mire, Sweden - P3-2 metaG (Illumina Assembly) | ecosystem: Environmental > Terrestrial > Soil > Wetlands > Permafrost | place: Sweden: Stordalen... | reverse complement strand
GAACTTCGTTCAGCGTGACCTGGGTATTCTGCGTAAAACTCGCAGAGCAGGTAGTCGGACAGTTGATTCCGGCCGGGGTGCTGGCGACGGTTCCCGTGCCCGTCCCCGCCATGGTCACAGCGAGGGTATAACTGGGAGACGCGGGGCTGAAGGTCGCGGTCACGGAGTCCGTTGCGGTCACGGTAACGCTGCAGGTTGCCGCTCCCGTACACGCGCCGCCCCAACCCGCAAAGGCATTGTTGGTTCCCGGAGTTTCGCTGAGCGTAACCTGCGTATTCGGCGTAAAACTCGCAGAGCAGGTAGTGGGGCAATTGATACCTGCCGGGCTGCTGGTAACAGTTCCCGTGCCTGCCCCCGCCATGGTCACGGTGATTGCGTCACTTGGAGCCGTGTTCGGCCTAAGACCAACGCAACCGACCAGCACAAGACTCGATAGGACAGACAAAGGCGTCAAGCAAAACGTGTATCGAAATTTCATTGGCGAGCTACTCCTACAGAGTCCGAGGTTGGATGAAAGGGAATACAAGATGGTTGTTTGTTGTCACGAAAGGACATAACGAGGGGGGCGCGTCCGTCACTGGCCTGGGGAGACAACCCTATAAATTGCAGATCCGTGTGTCACCTTAGCGTGGGCAAGCCGCTGCGCCTATCCAGTGGACACCGTATACGAGAGCCCCAGTTCGAGTAGCCAGACCAGCACAGTTCGAAGCCGCTCTCGGAATCTAAAGCATTCTCCGCTGGGGTCAAGAACTCGCGGAGCACAATGGGCATCTGACTGGTGCCTTTTATGCCTCTTAGTCCTTCCCCCTCCGTTCTTGCGCCACGCATCCCAGCTAATTACTGAAACCGAGCCTTTCTTCAGAGATTCCTACGCCGGTGGAGGGAACTACCAAATCCCCTTGTCGTCGCCTGTAATCCGCAGATTGACAAATGCAGCGGCAGCCAAAGCCGGCAAAAGAGACAAGCGAGCCGCAGCGCGAAAGTGTCGCGCCGCTCCCGTTCCAATCAGTTGCTGCAGGAACAGCTGCGAACCCTGCGGGAGCATGGGCAGGCGTAAAAACTGTTTCCCTACGTACGTCACCTCGCCTCCGAAACGGGCCGAGCGCAGCACAAACTCTGGCAGCGGAAGCGGGCCAATGCCCGCGCGCTGGTTGTAGTCCGAAGTGATCTTTAGCAGGGTAGCTACTCCGGGCCAGATCGACCACCGCTGCGTGGACGTGCGCAGCCGTGTGAAATCCAGGTGGCCTGCCCGGACCAGCGCCGTAAGATTCAGCAGGTCGGTGAAACGAATGTAGAAATGACGATACATCCTTTGCAGGGTCGCGAGCGTGACTTGCTCCACGGGAGCCGGGACGCGAAAGCGAAAAACACCTACATCCCGCATCACGCTGGTTTCTTCCAAGTAGGCAGGCAGTTCGTCCTGCTCCCCGGTTTGTCCGAGGCAGCCCACGTGGATCTCCACCAATCGGGGCTGTCCGGGAATGCGGAAGTTCCATTTGTGCGCTAATCGATCGCCCCAACTCTGTGGCTGCGGCTCCGCTTGCAGTTCGCTCTGCATCGCGCGCACGGTATCGCGTTCGGTAGCCGCGATAAAGAGATCAAGATCGCTGCCTATATCAGGCCAGTGATCGAGGGTCTTTATCACGAGCGGAGTGTGCCCGGTCAGTTCGAGAGCGCGTACGACCTTGGTCAAAGCGGTGAGCGCGTCTTCGACCTGGCGTTGCTCGGTTCGCTCCAGATCCTGAAGGTTGTCAAATGGCGGCGCGAATGCACCAGAGGCAGCCCATTTCTCCAGAAGCTGCAAGCTCCGAAGGTATACGCGTTGCAGTTCCGCAAAGCGCAGGAATTCGGACCATTGCTCCTTCGACATGCGTTGCAACCCCGAGAGCGCCAGTGCGACCTGCGGGCCAAGTTCGCCTCCCTGGCCCGGCACTGGGGGCGCTTGGAGATGTAAAACCGCCAGCATCTCGAACTTCTCAGCGGCGCTTCCTTGCCCCTTGATCATAGATGCCCTCCATGAGTGCTATCCGCTTTCGATTCGCCACAGTGCGGCAGGCCACGCTCGATCGCAGTTCCTTCTTCGTAATCGTTCCAGGTAGCAATCAGAACAAACGGAATCGGATGCGAGGATTCGTCGTTCTCCTGGAACAAGCGCAGAGTATCTTCGAACGTCTTTCCACACCGTGCATCGATATGCCGGTTCAAGCTCCAGGAAGCCTTCGCGTCGTTGAAGCCGGGCCACACCCCGCCCACCGTAACTTGGTCGGGACGCTTGCGCATCTTCGAGTAGAAATCGTTTAAGTAATCTTCGCCCCACGCTTGGCCGTCCGGGTTCCACCCCTTGTGGCCGGGATACACCCAGGCGTACTCACCGTTGAAGGCTTTGGCGAACTGCGGTGGCGGATCGTCCTGATAAAGCAGGATGGGCGGCGACGCCCACTGATCCACCTGCTGGCGCACCTGGTTCCAATCCGTGTGGCCAGCCTTAGGAAATACAAAGACGACGGGCCGTCCCCGGTACAGCAGGTACGCATCGCGTCCCGGGGCGCCGGGCCCGATGTACTTCTTGTAAGCCAGGTCCATGGCCTCCATGGCGTCTTCGGTGGCGTGTCCGTTGTCATCCTGGGTTTCGTCGTACATGAGCGCAAGGTGAAAGTGCTGTTCGCTGGCAATTCGCTGGAGGAGCGCAGTACTTCGATCGAGAAAGGGACGCCGTGGGCCATACCAATCCACCGCAAAGGCATAGATGCCCATATTGCGGGCGCTCTCAATTTGCTTGCGCAGGACGTTCGGGTCCAGGCTGTTGTAGCCGACGTCAATGTGGTCCGGATCGCCGAACCAGGGCTGGTAGTCTGCGAGAATCTTGGGATTGCCCGACAAGGTAGGGATATCCTTGAGCGCGAGATTCCGCGAATTCGCGTGAGTGCACGCGTTCGGAATGAAGCTTGCGGTCAAGACGTACGCCAAAAGGGCAAACTGGTAAGGCTTCATCTACGATTTCCTGCTCTGGTTACGATGAGACGGTGCCGCCAAGAGTTGCTCGAAGTAGGCGTTCGAACCAGGCTTCAGAAGGGTTTGGCAGAGACTTCCTCCAGGTTGCGAACGTACCAGCGATCTGCGCCGGGGGTCATGAGAACCATGTACTCGCGGGGCGCATTCTGTGTATCGAGCAACTTGTTTCCGTCGAAGGTCTGGATCTCCAATTGGGCGTGGTCGAGAAGCTGCATGGCAGCCCCATCCGTGGAATAAAAGACTGCCTTCAGATTGTGACCGTGATCAACGATCTTAATGCGCAAGCCCGTCTGTTTTTGTTCGGCGATTCTTCGTGTCAGGCGATCTTTTGCGAATCCCACGAACTCTTCGCCGAGTCCTTGCGCACTATTGGAGTCCAGGGCGCCGGCCATCTCGCGCCATGCCAGCGCATAGTAGCGCACGATCGTCTGTCCCGTGAGTTCTTCGATAGGACGCGGGGTAAGCCCGTCCGCATCAAGATGAACCTGGGGCGCGGACTGGGCCGTCGCCAGAACACCCGCCGCAATCACGAAGCTCGCAGCTTTGAAAAATAAAAGCGAGATGTTCTTCACCGCCAGCGTCATGTCGGCCATGCTCTTCATAGCTTTCCGTGGAAGGCGACTTCGTTGCCTTCTACAACTCCGCACGCGACGCTGATCTGCGCCCGCCCGTGGACCCTGAGTTGGATTCGCGCTACACCCTTTTTGATCGGCGTGTCGACCGTACTTTTGCCTTCCCGGTCAATCTCGGTGAATGAAACGACAGTGCCATCGGGAAGTGCATTACCACTGCAATCGCGCACGGGATCGGTTTCGAGGGTCACCATATTCCCGCTCGGCATGGCTTTCACGCGTAATGCGCAGGCCTCAGCCGCGACCTGTTGAACGACTCGCGCTTCTTGCACGTTGCCTGAGACTGCAGTCACCTGAACCCGTCCCTCATGTGGCGTCGAGTCCATGCGCATCCAGGCCACACCGCGCCGGGTGGGGACTCGCCGCGAGAAGCCGGCCCCGCTGGCTGGCGTGATCCGGAAATCCACTGCGGCCGGGGTCAAAACCAGGTTGAAATACTGGTCAAACACAAACGCAGTGGCATCAATCGAATTCGGAGTGTGGACGGGAACCCGCGAAGGATGGAGAAAGAAGCTCAGGTGCGCGGGTGGCGCGGGCTTTACCTCGAACGCTGCGGAATTGCATGCGGAGTCACAGAGTATTAACTGGTAACGGCCCGCGCTGCGCACATCGCTGGACTGAATTTGCAGATCGCTCCCGAGTTTCACCGTCCGCTTCACGACATGATCCGGTCCCATCAGATAGAAAGTGGCCTCCCCGGATCCCTGGAGGGGAACTGAGAAGGCTTGGCCTGCTTCCACCGTGGCGGGCAGGTGCAGATCAGCAGCGCTTGCCCGACCGGGCAACACGCACCAGAGGGCCAATCCGGCCAGACACTTGCATAATCCGAAATCGCTACGGGTAGTGCGCTTCATGCTAGTTGCTCGACCGCGAGTAGTGATTCACTATGACGCGATAACTCTTCAGCCGTCCCGCGATGTCATTCGGGATGTCGACAGCAAAGGGTACGGGCACCTGGGGCATGAGCGCCTGATCGACATAACCATCGGAGACCCAAATGACTTTTCCGGAGTCGTCATAGTAGGCTGCCAGGACCTGTGCGATGTTGACGGGGCGGCCGCTTTGATTCACCAGTTCGCCCTTCAACACGTTTCGGTTCAATCCGTCTTTGCTCAGCGCCTGGTCGGCGACCGCAATGACCGGATCAGCGCTGGCCGGGACTAAGAGAGCGCGCGCATCCATGCGCACGCTCTTCACCGCATCCATGCGAACCCCAGGAAAGTCAATGCGGTAAGGCGAAACCTGCTTAGGGAGCAAGACGTGCGAGATCAGATCGAAGCTGCCTTCTTCCTCGAGGGGAGAGCCGTCCGCCTTCAGCAGCGTCGCATTCACGTTCAAATATGCGGGAACGGTGTCTTCGTTCTCCACTTCCCCGAGAATCACCACGCGACCGGGACGGGAGATCGCGTTCATGGACGTGATGCGCACTTTCGGCGAGTCCACGTCCTGCGAGCCCCAGTTCTGCGATGCGTTGCGGCCGATCACCTCCCAACGCAAGTAGTTCACCGACATCACTTGCGGGGGCACTGTGGGAAACGCCGGTTTCGGCCAGACCACACGCCAGACCGAACCATCGCGGCGCACGCGCAAATCCCGGACATCATCGAGCGAACCCACTGCGCTCGACCAATTCATCCGCACGCGGACCAGGGCCTGATCTTGATCAGCGTGCAACGGCGAAACGTCCGCGGTCTGCAGCGAGGAGTACGTACGCAAACTGCCGTCGCTTCCCGCCACATCGCGAGTAAAGGATTCAAGATCCGTATTGCTGCTGCGATCGAGCGAAGCATAAGCCGGCTGGAAGTTATGAGACTGAATGTCGCTCATCAGAGCCTGCACGGCTGCTTCGGGAGTTTGCGCGGAGAAGATGGCATGCTCCTTCATCCCTCCCGACTGCACCCAGGCAAAGGCGACCAGAATCACAGTTGCAACGGTGACAAAAGCAACCAGCACCCACCTCATGAGCGCACCCCGTTGTCATAGACGCCTTCCGGCGTTTCCCTGGGAAGCGTGATCCCTTCCGGTACGGGGCTTGGTTCCACCAGGAAAAACACAAACAGAATGGCCAGGATGCTGCTGCCGATGGGCAGGATGCCCCATATGAATCCTTCCCACGGAGCCGGTATGGCATCGGACGGGATCGTCCGCGCGGGAACCGCGTCATCCTTGGACCACACGGTGATGGCGCCGGACTCATAGCTCTCGACCTGGCGCCACCCGCCAAAGACCAGGAGAGGCTCATAGAACGGATCGTGCACGAAAATGAATTTCAGGCCATAGTGGTTGGCATGCTGGAGCATGGCGCGGAGCGAATCCATGCCAGCGACGCCGAAGAACTTCGCGCTGGTTAATTGCGCCGCGCCGTAACGGGTCATCTCGGGCAGCAGGCGGGCCGAGTTGTACTCGCCATCGATGCTGTTCGCAGTTGAGTAAGTCGAAACTTTGGATAGAGCATTGCCGAATCCGAGTGTGAGATAGCGGTACTGATCGTGGCCATCGCGATTCAGGAAGGAGACGACCGAATCTACATTGAGCGAACTAAACGTGCGAAAGGGACTCCAAGTTAGCCAACCCAGAGCGAGGGCCAGGCTGGCCACGGCCGCGGTACTGACGCCGATCGCACCCCAGCGTGGGAAACGTTCGATGACGCGCTCCACTAACAATCCCACAATCGGCAGTGCCAGCACCGTCGCCCACAGCGTGAAGCGCTCGTAGGTGAGAATTTCGAATGCTCGGCCGAAGATCCAGCGCGGAACTGGCGTTGTGCCACCCAGCGCAATCAGGAACGTGACCCAGAATGCCAGCAGCAGCATTCGTAAACGAGGAGTCGATGCTCCCTTGATGACGATGAATGGCAAGGCCAGGATCAAAGCTCCGTACGGAATGACGAAGTAATTCATTCCGTAAACCCAGTTCATCAGAAGGTTTGAACGACTCGCGTGCGGAATGGGCATTTGCTCGATGGGATGCCGGATGATTGCAATCCAGTAAGGCAACAGGACGATCCCAACCCCGACTGCCGCAACTGCAGCGAAGACCAGACCGCGCCCGATGATGGCGGCGCCCGATTCGTCCTTCTTGCGACCGTCGTACCACGCCAGCCATAAGACCGGCAGGGCAAACAGGACGGAGCCGAAGATGAGCGTGACGTGATGGGCCGATGCGGCAGCCAGCGTGAGAGCAATACCCTTCAGCAGGGATCGCCAACTGGCCGATATGCACCAAGAATACAAGTAGGGCAAACTCAGAAAATACAAAGGTGCAGACATCGTGGTGGGCAACTGCCCTGCCGAATAGACAAGAAATGCAATACTGCCGGTGAACACGGCTAGCACCCCAGCATAGCTGGCTGCACGGTCATCTACCCAAAGCTGCGCGAACCGGTAGGCGCCCACCGCCAGCAGGACGACGGCGGCCAACTGCACCAGCATGAAGGCCTCGGTGAGCCCCACGATATACGAGAGCAGCGCAATCCATTGGTGAGTCAGCGGAGGATAAGTAGTTTGGGAGAAGCCGCCAAACCACTTTTCATTCCAAGGATTGAACCAGTGATGAGCATAATGCGACGCAAAAAAGACATGTAAGTTTGCGTCATAGGAGGTAGTCGCGGGCAACTCCATCACGAGCAAAGGCCCGTGTATCGCGAGTGCCAGCAAGATGATGGCAGCAACTGGAATGGGGCGTTGCCAAATGCTGGTCGCAGTCGGGAGCACAAGTCTTTCCTGGCGGTCTTTCATTGAGTCGGAGTCTTCGAAGCGCAGCCTATTCCCGGAATCCGGGCATTCGAATCGCAGCCTTTGATTCCCGGAAGCCGGGCAAAGGTTGGTAGGTATTATAGGAGTTTGCGCTTTCCAGCGTGCAAAGGGGCGCAACCAGATCGGGAGTTTTTTGCATCTGAACGACGACGAAAGGGCATGTGTGCCCGTACGCCCAGCCGAGGTTGTCAGCCAGGAGAGCGGGGAGGAGAATGGTGCAATCAGTGTTCAGGGGATCAGTGCGGCTCACGATCCTGCTTGTGGCGACCGCCGGCGCTACGCAAACCTTTGATGTAAACGGCCAAACCTCTCCTACGAAACCCGCGCCTTCGAAAAAGCGAGGCGCGCCGTCCAATAACAAGCCGTCCGGTAATAACGAAACCGGGATGGGCTGGGGCGCGAGCATCGAGGTGGCGCGCGAGGCGCGAGCCGCGCAGACCGAGCTGCAACACGGACACGCGGGCGATGCAGCGGTGCACGCCCAGCGCGCGGTGAAGGCTGCTCCGCAGAATCCTGATCTCTGGTTTACGCTGGCTTACGCAGCCCGACTGAGCGGACAGTATTCGCTGTCTGTCAATGCCTATCATCGCGGTCTCGCTCTGAAGCCGTCTTCGGTGGAAGGGCTTTCCGGTCTGGCGCAAACCTATGCCCGCATGGGACGCAGCGCGGAGGCGCAACAAACCCTGGAACTGGTTTTGGCCGCGAATCCCAGGAGCGATTTGGACCTTCAGCTCGCGGGCGAACTGCTGCTGTCCACCGATCCGACACGCGCCGTTGAGTTTCTGCAACGCTCGGAAGCTGTAAAGGCGACACCGCGAACTGAACTTCTGCTGGCCCGCGCCTATGAGCGAACCGGGGATGGCGAGTCGGCGCACAAGATGCTGGAGAAAGCCCGCCGCTCGGCTCCCACCAATCCGGAGGTGGTGCGAGCCGTTGCTTCTTACTATCGCGATACGGGTCAGTACCAAGAGGCGGTCCGCATCCTGGAAGACTTACACACGAAAGACGCGAGCACGCTGGCGGAGCTGGGATATTCCTACGCGCTGGCCGGCAACGCACACGCGGCTGCGCAGAGTTATGGCATAGCGGCAAGCCGGGCGCCGCGGGACATTGAGATCCAGCTGAATGCCGCGCAAGCCATGCTCAATGCCGAAGAGTTCGACAAAGCCACGACCTTTCTGAACCAGGCCAGAACGCTGAATCCCGAGCACTACCGAGTGTATGCCCTGCGAGGAAGGCTCAATGCGGCCCAGCATCGGAACGAGGATGCGATTCGCGAATACGAGGCGGCGCTTCAGCGCTTGCCCGAAGGTGTGCCGGAGGGTGTTCTCTATCCGATCTCGTTGCGGGTGGATCTCGCCCAGATTTATCGCGATGCCGAAGACACTGCGAACGCAGAGCGCGTCACGAACGATGCGGTGAAGGCGATCAGCGCCATCGATGTGCCGGGCCCTGCCAGGCCAGAGTTTTTGCGACTGCGAGCAGCAACCGAAGTGGCCCAAGGCAATGTCGATTCCGCCGAAAAGGATTTAAAAGAGGCCATCCAACTTGAGCCTCGCAGCGCCGCATTGCTTCTCAACTACGCGAATCTTCTCTGGAAGACGGATCGAAAGGAGGAAGCCCGGAAGACTTACCAAGAGGCGCTGGCAATCGATTCATCGAATGCGAGCGCGTTGGGCTCGCTTGGCTTCGTGTCACGCGAGATGGGCGACAACGCGGCTGCCCGCGCCTACTTCCTGGAATTAGAGAAGAAGCATCCCGACGACTATGTGCCCTATTTGGCCCTGGGTGATTTGTATAGCGCGACCCGTCAATTTCCGGAAGCGCAACAAAGTTACGAGCAGTCCTTCGCCAGGTCGCCGAGCAATCCCCTGATTGTTTCCGGTGCGATGAATGCGGCGCTAGAAGCTCACCACCTGGAGCAGGCCAAGGAGTGGCTGGCGCGCGCGTCGGAGGCGATGCGACAAAATCCGCAAGTCATGCGCGAGCATGAGCGGTACTTGACCATGACCGGGAACTACGCAGAATCGGCAGATCTCGGATATCAGGTGATCCAGAGGCTCCCGAAGGATCGCGAGGGGGTCGACTATCTTGCGTATGACCTTCTGTTTCTCAAGCGGCTTGATGAGGCGATGAAGATCGTAGAGCGCTATCAGCCGATTCTTAAGGACGATCGCGACCTGTATCTGATTGCAGGTTACGTGCACGCGGACCACGACGAAAAGGAAGCGTCCGTCGAGGACTTTACCCGCGCCCTCGAGATCGATCCCCAGATGGCGGTGGGTTACATGAACCGCGGGTATGTTTACAACGACATGCGCCTGGCCACCAAGGCTGAACAGGATTTCCGCAAAGCGTTGGCGCTGAATCCACAGTATGGCGAAGCACACCTCGGACTAGCCTACGCCCTGCTCCAGTTGCGGCGTTCCACGGCCGCGTTGAAAGAGGCGGAAGTTGCGAGCCGTTTGCTTCCCGAGTCGGAGAGTCTGCATCTCGTCAAAGCTGAGGGCTACCGCCAGCGAGCCATGCTGACTCGTGCAGAAGGCGAATACAAGCAAGCTTTGAAGCTGAATCCGAATGCTCCGGTCACCTACATTGCACTCGCTGATGTGCAGTACCGGCAGCATAAATACGAGAAATCAGCCGACACATTGCATGGTGCGCTCGCGGTCGCGCCCAACGACCCGATGATTTTGGCGCAGCTTGCAAGATCCTATGCGCAGCTCCGCCGCTCGTCCGAGGCCATGCAGGCGATTGAATCCGCGGAGCACGCTGGCGGTAAGGATTACAAAATCCTGCTCGTGACTGCGGACGTGCTGCGCGTCCTGGGCCATCGCGACCAGGCCATGACCAGGTACTCCAGGGCGCTGGAAAGTTCCGATGAAAATCGTCTCCAGGTCCGACTCGCCTTGGGCCGACTGTTTGCGGAGGAAGGGCACACAGCAGACGCACAACAACAAGTGGCACTCGGCTTTGCTGAGGCGAGAGTGGCGTCCACCGATGTGACCTCCGCTGAAGACTACCTGAACGCAGCAGACATTCTTATGGGTATTCATGAGTATCCGCTGGCGCAGCGCATGTATGGGCGCGCCCAGGCGCTGGGCGCGGATGACACCGCGGTGGCGGTGGGTATGGCAAACGCGGCGCTGGCCCTGGGAGACACGCGTAGCGCGGAACTGCAACTAGCCAGCCTGACCGACGATTCGGATCGCAAGAACAACTATGAATTTCTGGTTGCCCAGGGCAACCTCTACCGGCAGCTCGGCGAGGTTGATCGGGCGCTGGCGAATTTCGTCCTCGCCAACCAATTGGATCCGCAGGATCTGGCGACCCGCGCCACGGAAATGGAATTGGCCGAAGAAGAAGGCCGTCCCATCACTGATCGCCTGGGCTTAGGTTCTAACGTGCGCGTAAATCCGGTGTTTGAAGACGAAAACATCTATCAAATGGACGCTCGGCTGCTGGGCGTGCAAAACAACGGAGCCCTGTTACCGCCCCCGCGGCGCACGATCGAGACCTTTGCCGATTCGCGTTTTCAATTCCAGCCGAATTCGTTTCCTCCGATTCAAGGTTTTATCGCTGAGCGCAATGCCCAGGGTGCCCTCTCATTCCCGAGCCAGCTTCTGATTCAGAATCGCAATACATTCGACACCATCTTCAATATTTCGGTTGCGCCGATGGTGCGACTGGGCAACGTGAAGTTTAATATCATGCCGGGGCTGCAGTACACGATCCGGCGCGACACGCTTTCGCCGCAGTTCATGAACCAGAATCTTTTTCGCCAGTTCGTTTATGTGGCAAGCAGTCCGATTGGCAATTGGCTCTCGTTTTCCGGCAATTTGGTTCGAGAAGCGGGTCCGTTCACGGACGAGAATCTGCACTCGCGGGACTTTTCCGGTTCTCTCGATTTTCGGGTGGGCCGGCCCTGGGGCAAGAGTGCGCTGCTGAGCGGGTACAACGCGCGTGACCTGCTTTTCGGACCATCGGTACATGAGTACTACCAGACAGTTACCTATGCGGGCCTCGAGCATAGGTTCGGTTCCCGCCTCCGCGCGTCGGCGGTGGCGGAGTTTCTGCGCGCGTGGCGGGTCGAAGGCAATCAGTTCGCGATCGCCGAAACTCTTCGTCCGCGCTTTGGGGTAGACGCGCAACTCAAAGAGCACTGGATGCTGTCCGCCTCCGGTGCCTGGTCTTCAGGTCGCAGCTTTCACGCCTACGACAATGTGTCCTCGAGCATCATGTTCTCATACACGCGGGAACGGAACCTGGACAGGAGCACCGGCTCGGAGACGGCGTCCATGGCTTATCCCATGAGATTTTCTTTCGGCTTGGAACAGCAAAGTTTTTACGATTTTCCCGGACACGGTGGCATCAAAATCGTTCCGGCGGCGCAGTTCACATTTTGACCTATTGGTTTCCGTCTGCTCCAGCTGCCTGACGACCGCAAATCCCTTATGACGACACCTTCACAAACCCAAGTGACGACAAGGCCAGGCCACCTCAAAGCCTTGCGGGAGCGGGTCGTGCGGGGCAGCGCCATTTTGTTGTTCAGCACTGGACTCGTGGCCGCGACCAATCTGCTCTACAACATCTTGATCGCGCGGATGTTAGGTGCGGCGGGCTTCGGCGACGCCTCTGCTTTATATACGCTGCTAATGCTATTGTCGGCCATTACCTTGTCGTTCCAGATAGTAACGTCAAAGTTTATCGCTCGGAATTCAGAGATCCTTATCCGGGCGCAAATCTACGCCAGCATGCTGCGCCGGGCCTGGCAGGTGGGCCTGGGGGTTGCCGTGCTGCTCGCCGCAGGCGGCGCCTATCTCAAGTCGTATTTCAATCTGCCGGCGCAGCATGACCTTGTGTTGCTGGCGATCGCGACTGGAGTCTATGTCCCGCTGGGAGTACGTCGGGGAAAGATGCAGGGCTGTTACGACTTTCGCAGCCTGGCCATCAACGTTGTGGTGGAGGTGGCGGTTAAGTTCGTTGGGGCCCTGATCTTCCTACATTTCGGGATGGGCGTGACGGGTGTGATGACCGCGGTCATGCTCTCAATCGTCGCCGCATACCTCGCCGGGACGCCGGGTTCCGAGTACCGGGCCACCTCGGGACTGATCAAGGTCGCGCCTTTTGGCGAGGGCTTGCAAGCCGTTCTGTATTTCATTGGGCAGGTGATTCTCAGCAACCTCGACATTTTGCTGGTAAAGCATTTTTTTTCGCTGCCAGAAGCAGGGATCTACGCGGCGGTGGCTCTGGTGGGGCGCGTGGTCTTCATGTTGTGTTGGTCGGTAGTCAGCAGCATGTTTCCGGTGACCGCCAGTCATACGCATCGCCAGGTGGGGCGGTCCATGCTGTACACGGGCCTGGTCTTGGTGGGAGCGGTCACCTCTGTATTCATCGGGGCGGTAGCGCTGACGCCGCAGTCCGTATGGACCATGCTGCTTGGGAAGCCATTCCTGCTGGCGACGGGAGGGGACTTCTCCGCGCTGTTGACGAATTATGCGCTCATGACCGGCATCTATTCCATCGCAGTGGTCGTGATGATGTATGAGATCTCGCGCCGCACCGGCACGGCGGCATGGGTGCAGTTGGGCGCGAGCGTCTTACTGGCCGTCGCGATCTGGCTTTATCACAATTCCTTGTCCCAGGTCATTCTGGTGCAAGTGTTCGTAATGGGCGGACTGCTTCTTGCGGTCACGATCCCGCTCTTCCGCGAACAGGATGAATCAGAGCAGGAACCGGTAACTTCGGAACCTTTGAAGCGCCTGCGACCCGTGCCCGAGGAGGAGATCATCGCGGAATTCTTACGGGGCGAGTTCTATCATCCCAAGTTTGATCAATATCGCCAAGACTTCAAACATCTTGTGGAGCAGGCCGATCTCGATCGTCCGCAAGAAAACTTCATCCGGCGCGCGTTGCTGTTCCGCCGACGAGGACGCCTGTGGCGTGAACTGCCCCCCGATATAGAGTGGTGGGAGATTGAACTGACGTCGCGCGACCTGGCGCGCCTGCGATCCTTTCCGCGCAACCAGTGGAGGCGCTTTGCGGGAGGGGGGTTCTACCTAACGGAAATGATTGGCCGCATCCAAGCGGAATTGGCTCGCGGGCAGCAGAGTCGCTTCCTGAAAAAGCTCGGGGCAATCGGAACCGATCTTCGGGAGAGCCATGTACCAGATGCCGTGTTGCTGATTGGCATCGACGGGCAATCTCCTCTGACCATCATTGAGGGAAATCACCGCATGGCAGCGGCCATGCTGACGATGCCCGAATCGGCGCACCGCCGCTTCCGGTTCTATTGTGGTTTGTCTCCGAACATGCACTTGTGTTGTTGGCACAATACCGACCTGCGAAGCCTTACCCGTTATGCTCGACACACGGTTCGTTACATGTTTCGCGATTTCCTGGTTGCGCGGACACTGCGGGACAGGCGCGCCGAGCTTGGGGCTTCCCGAAGAGCTTAAGCTGAAACCCACCCGCGCGGGCGGCGGGAGAATCAGGGCTTTCGCGGCACTAGATTGACCGTGCGAGCGTTGTAGCGTTCTCCGTCGAATTCGGCCTGAATATTGACGTCGGCGCCTTCCTTCAAAAGAGCGAGACTGGCGGCATCCAGGGAGTTTATGGCGAGTTCGTGAACGCTCTGGTCGGTATCGTTGGACAGGGCCAGAACGCGCGCGCGCAAGTCGACGGCGACAATTCGACCCTCAAATGCAAAAGAGTTCCCACGTTCAGCAAGAATCTCAACTCTGCTCGCGGCATTCTGTGCTGGAGTGAACCATACCTGGACAAGCATGCCCGGAGACAAAGTCTGCGGCGAGGCGGACTGGCCCCGGTTGACAACTGTCGTGCTGGCAGTGATCCGCAGCACAACGCTTCCCGGACTTAAGGGATCGCGCAGGATGAGCCGGGATTTAGCTGCGTCGTACCGCACGACCTGCCCGTTCATTTCAGCCGCGTTGGAGGAACCAGTTCGCACGGTGAGCGCGAGCAACTTGCCACCCGCGGTCACGGTGTCGACTGACACGACAGAGCCGGCTGGAATGCTGTTCACAGGCGTTTTCGCGTTTGCCGGAAGAAGTTGAGTCTGCGGATCGAAAGAAATCCGGATATCGCGGCCACCAAATGCGTGAACTAACAGTTCGTCGTGGATGGGATCCACTCGCTTCAGTACGCCGCGCACCAGGCCTATCTTCTCTTCGGGTTTGCGTGCTGAGGGAGGGTTGGCGGGGCTTGGAGCGGCTTTCTGCGGGCCAGCATCGCTGGAAGTGGGAGGAGCGGCAACCTGTGCAGACGCGCAGCCAGCTATCAAGATCATCGACCAGAGGTGTCTTGTCATTGCCGCTTTGATGCAAATTCGGAAGAACGCGAATGGAGCATAAGCATAGGGTATTGACTGTAGTCCAACCGCACACTGCCTTCAGGCATCATAGTTCCGGCGAGGTGATGAATTGAGTAAGGTGGGAACGCTCATTGCGATTCCAGGTTTGCTAGCGATGCAACTTCTTGCTGGGACAAGCCAGGGGTTCGCGAGCAATTTGAAGGTTCCCATTCCACAGCGCAGTATAACTACACCCAGCCAGAAGCTCAACCGCGAGGGTGTTGCCCAACTCAAGCACGGGCATCAGAAAAAAGCCAAGCAACTGTTCTATAAGGCCTACCTGCTGGATCCCGAAGACCCGTTTACGCTGAATAATCTGGGATATGTCGCTGAATTAGAGGGTGATGCCGATCGAGCCCTACGCTACTATGCATTAGCGGAGCGGCAGCATACGGATGCGATAATCGACCAGTCCAATGCGGCCGCCCTCAAGGGCAAGCCCCTGGATGAGGCGTTTCGGCAGATGCAAGATGCCGATCGGCAGGTCAGCAAGATCAACGAGCAGGCGATTGTTCTGTTGCAAGAAGGGCATGTGCTTGAGGGCAGGAACCTGCTGCAATCCGCCCTGCCCAGCCATCCGCACGATCCGTTTCTACTCAACAATCTGGGCTACGCGATGGAGACGCTTGGAGACAGCGAGGGGGCCCTACGATCATACTCCGCAGCGGCCAGCCTGCATTCGACGAAGCGGGTGGTGGTGACTCCGCGCGCGAAGTGGCGCGGCCGGCCAATTAGCGAGGTAGCCGCAGGAAACGCAGCGGCCATTAGCGAGCAGATCGCCCGGGGCGAAGGGGTCGAGGCAGCGACTGCTCGCCTGAATCTGCGTGGAGTGGCTGCCCTGAATGATAACCACCCGTCGGTTGCGAAAGAGTTTTTCTTACAGGCGTATCAACAGGATGCCCGCAATGCGTTCACCTTGAACAATCTGGGCTACGTCTCCGAGTTGGCTGGTGATCAGGAAAGCGCCGAAATGTATTACGAGGCGGCTCGTACTGGACGAGACGCGAACGCTAAGGTGAGCTATTCGACGCGACGTGAAGCCGAGGGCCAGAAGATCGACAAACTGGCCGACGGGAACCAGTTGGACGTGGAAGCCACTCTGAAAGCGATTCAAGAGACGAGGCGCCGCGAACCAAGACCAGTACAACTTCAGCGTCGCGATACAGCCTCAAAGAGCAATGAAGGGGATGCAACGCCCGTGCCTTCGATTGGGGTGCGGGCTCCATCTCTTCCTGCCCCGACGCTTCCGAACTCGCAACAAGACCGAGACGCGACGCCAACCCAACAGCCTCCGCAGAACTCGCAGCCCCAAGACCCAAATCAAAAATAGGTACGGTCATGAACCGCGTCCTAGTCTGCGCCAAATTAAGCGGACGTAAATAGGGTCGGCTGCCGCGCCGCCATCCTTGCCCTCGCAAGTTGGGCGGAGGCGCCCCACGAGCCGCCGAGTGGCGCTACACAAACAGGGTTAAGCAGAGGACGCGGCGATCTCGTCTTCGTCCTGCCATCTTTGAATTTTCTCGCCCACCGTGCGAGCCAAGGCTTCGGGCCTTCGGAATTGACCGGAGCGACGCAAGCCGGCCGCCAATTGCAGAGTCTTGATGCGCTCCTGCTGGCGGAAAGCCCGGATGTATTCCCGCACCACCTCCGGCATGCTCATGGCCACCCCGGCCGCGTAACTTTGCCAAGCCATCTCTTTCAGATCATCCGGAGAATTCAAGGCCAGGAGCGTTTGCTCGACGAGGCTGTCTACATCGCCTGGGATGAAGAACCGGATGGCAATCCCCTCATGCTCCGCGAGGTCCCGAAAGTCCTGGATGCCGGAGGCGATGACCGGAACCCCGTACTGTGCCGCCAGGTGGGCCACGCCGCTGGAGCCAGCAGATGAAGTGTAGGGCATCACCGCCAGGCTTGCCTCACGAAATAGGTCGGCAATTGCCTCCTCGGCTACATAGCCCAGAAAGCGAATATGATCGCTGGCGTGGCGCTGCGCCATCGACTGCACATAGCCGGCAGTTTTTGGATGATCGCCGCCACCGATTACCAGCTCTACATTGGGGAACTTCGTTGCCAACCGATTAAACCCCTCGATCAATAGCTCGAGACGCTTATAAGTCCCCCACTTTCCAAACGCGAGAATGCGGTGGGTCGGGTTTCCCCGGCGCGTAAAATCTGGAGGCTCCGGGCGCTCGGCAAAGATCCCATGCGATCGTACGCTGACCTGGCCGCGCTTGTATTTCTCGTCTAAAGTTCGACGATAGGCGGGCATGAGTACGGAGAGCGAGTTGGCGCTCAAGAGCAGATGCGTGGCCAGCCAACCTCCGGCTCGGTACAACCGTTGCGAGGAAACAGCGGCATCATCCAGGTTGACCGTCTCGAAAAGCTGATGTAGCGTGACGTGCGAGTGCACCCCGCCCAAGCGTGCCGCAGCCGGCGCCACGAGCCCCAAGATCGCCGAAAGGGGGCGGTCGCCGAAGCTGGCGAAGCCAAGGTTGAACCAGGCTACGTCAGGCTTCGCCTGCCGAATTGCCCGCACCAAGGTCGCCAGGTTTCCATTCTTCCCGAAACCCCAACAGCGATTGACGGTGAACCCGGGCAGTTCCTCGGCGGGCGTTGGGAGATAATCTCCCAACACCGTTAGATCAATACACCGTTCTAGCCGAAGTTGATTTGCGACGTGGAAACCATACTCATTGAGCGCATGACGGCTTGGCGGAAAAGACGTGATGAGCGCAATCTTCATGGCGCACTCGAACGCAACACCAGATCCCGCGAAAGGCGACCCAGAAGGTGCAAATAGTGAAAGGCAACGGTCGCATTGGCCTTACTTCTGCCCGCTTGGCGAAGACCGAAATTGTAAGAAACTTCCTTAGCTGTGTGGATGCGCCCACGGACCAGAATTTCAAGCAGGAGTTTGAATCCCGTGGTCTGGAAGGTCAGCCCCTCAATGCAGTGGCGATGAATGATGAAAAAACCCGACATCGGGTCGGTGACCCCGAGGTTCTTCTTGGAAATTAGAGGCGCTGCGGCGAGCGTACTCAGCCGCGAAACGGCGGCACGAATCGGATTCCAACCCTTCACTGCGTGATTCCGAGCGTAGCGGCTGGCGACGGCGATATCTGCTCCTTCGGCTGCCTTCAGCAGTTCCGGCAGCAACTCAGGGGGATGTTGCAGGTCAGCGTCAATCACGCCGAGCAGGTTCGCCCGGGATTGACTCCAGCCGTACAACACCGCCCCTGCTAAACCCCGTTCTCCGGCACGCGAAAGAAGGCGGACGCGCGGATCTCGTTTTGTCCAGTCGCGAACTTGTTCTACCGTTCCGTCGGTACTTCCGTCGTCGACGACTACGATTTCGTATTCATACTGCGTCGCGCTCAAGGTACGGGTGAGTGCGGTGAGTATTTTGTCGATATTTCCCGATTCATTCAGTGTCGGGACTACGAGGGCGAAAGTATTTTCGGAAACTCCAGGGATCATTCAGGGCCTCTTTCGGTACCACGCAAGCCCTTGGATGGCGGCTAGAGACTGGCGGTTGGGTCGTTTTGTACGCTACAGGAAGTCTGTCGCCGAACTACGGCATTGGCCGCGGCATCTTCAGTCTTTCCCTTAGTGGGAGAGGGACTTAGAACCCGCGAGCGGGTGACGTAATGACAAATTTCATTTCGGACATCTTCCGGCTTGCCAGGCGAGATCACAATGAGCTGAGGAACCAGTTCGCGGAGGTGCAGAAAATTTTCGCGATTCCGATGCACAAATTCCAGGGGGAATTCCGGCTTTCTCGCAAACGCTGCGGCAGGCCACTCGTCGATGATGAAAGGCAGGTCGGGAGCGGGGGCCTGCTTCAGGAGAATCTTGCTGTAAATGCGAGCGGCCAACGATTTTGAATAGATATTTGCGACTTGATCGTAAATATAGCGATCAAAGATTACGACGTCAGAGTTTTGGATCCTTTGACTGGCGAGCAAGCGGTGCAATCGGACAACATCGAGCAGGTAGAATCCCGCGCGCGCGGCCGTCAAATACCACTTCCGAATGTGCTTATTGTTTTTGGGGACAAATGAACTCTGAGTAACCTGAGCCGTGGGAGACGAATCCACTGTCGTTTGGCCGACGCCGCTGCGCATTTTCGACCAGACTGCCACGTCGTCCCAGAAGCTGAGAAGTCGCACGCGAAGGCCCTGTTTCTGCAGGTGCGACACCAGGTACTCAATTTGTGTGGTCTTCCCCGCTCCGTCGATTCCCGAGAAGGTAATTATGAACGGGCGATTGGAAGCGGCTTGCGTATTGGCTTTATGGGAAGCCATCTGTTGGAAAACTCCAAGGTTCACGGATGAGTAGATGCTGTCGCACCTGGCGGCCGGGCCGGACTTTTCTCAGATAAAGCGACCACTGACCCAACGGCTATTCCGGCGCCAGCTAGCAACCCGAGCTTGATCAGGAGTGAGCGATGACCACGCTGCCGCGGAGGCGCCACTGCTGCGCCTGCGGGCTGGGCTACCGGAGCTCCTTTCACATTGGCGGCCTTCGCTCCCGCAGCTCCCGAGGGAGCGGGTGCTGGCTGCTGGCCCTGTGCCGCCGGTGCGGACTGAGATTGCGGCGCATCTGGCAACGAGTTGTCCTGCTTCTGGCCGGCCGTATTAGATTGCTGAGGAGGGCTCGCCAGAAGCGGCATTTCGCTCGATATCAGAAATGCCCCTGCCATCAGGGCAATCGAGAAGCATTTTGAATATAGGCGACCTGTCCGATTCATTTACGCAGCCCCCCAGACTCTTTGAGATTGGCTCGCGCGTTGATCTTTAGTATCGCTCCCCGCTGCAGTCTCCGAATAGGCAAGCGCTTCTTTTACTGAATTGAAGACGGGGACCAGCGAAGGAATGCGGGTCACTTCCAGGAGGACTCGGTTGACGCCCGAGCCCGCGACGAAGAGCACTTGCGTATCCCGGCCTGCCACCTGCGCCATGCATTCTAATACCAAGTCAATGTCCTCATGATTCAAGGCAGGACAGCCCGATAAGTCCACAATCACTGGAGATCCGGAAACGCGCAGAGCACTCAGCAAGTCTTTCCGCTGGGCACGACGCAGCGCAGAACTCATTGCGCACGGAAAGGGCAGGATGGTCACAGCTGCACCTGGAGCCAAGGCTGCGATGCGGCAGAGGACGACCCAAAGTTCCACGCGGGAACGCTGTCGGCTGGCGAGGAAACATCCGGCGGGACCTCGCAGGAGGCTTGTCTGCGAGATTCACGCCGTGGGATCCTGCTTCCTAAGCCTGCCGGCTGTAGATCTGCGACTGTCCCCCAACCCAGATGTTCCAGGAATCCACCATCCACCACGCCGTCCTGAATGAGGAGGCCCGGCGCCAAATAGGTGTGGGGTAGGACTGTGGATCGCTCGACCGTAGTTCCGCAATCGACCACGCAATCGCGCTCTACCGAAGTATAAGGACCGATGGTCGCGCCAGCGCGAATGATGGTGCGGGCTCCGATATAGGTTGGCCCGACGATCCGCGCCGAACTTGCGAGGCTCACGCCTTCCCCGATCCAAACCTGATCGCTAATCTGCTTCCCGAAGGGTCGCATGGCGCAGGCTCCGGTCAGTGCATCTCCGACCAGTTCCTGCCTTTCCCGCGCGGCTAAAATGCGCTTGGCGTATCCGCTAAACTGATAAGGTGTTCGCCCACAGTCGGTTGCAGCGGAGGAAAGTTCGTGTTTTTCCTCGGTTGCGCGTAGCGCCAGCTGATCCAGCAGGGAAACTCCTAATTGGCCTCGGGCATCCTGAGCCTCGGTCACCGGGTTTCGGCTCTCACAATGAAAGCGAAGTAAATCGGAAAGATCCATTTCCGCATACGAATTGAGCTTAATCACGAGAAGTCGCTCGACTCCCTGGCGGGCAAATCCAGCCAGCTCAGAACGAGTAACGGTCCCGTCACGACGACCCGAAGTAAGCCACAGGCTCTGCACTCCGAGCTTGCGGATGCGGTCCATCCAAGACTGCAGGACGTCATTGCCTACGATCGGCATCCGCGAGGAATACAACGGCCGCGGATTCTCGAAACTTGCGACGACATGGGGCTGAACCTCATGAATTGCGGTGAAGTCTTCCCTTCCCGGAACCACAACGAATGCACCCAATTCCACGAGCCAACTCCCTTTCCAAGATCGCCCCAAAGGCTGAAGCCATCTTCCCGACCCCTCATTGCGACTTTCGTCTGGCGCAATTGAAGTGGCGATGAGATGTGAAGCCACGGTCCGAAGATGTCTAAAGAAATGCTACTGCAGCATCAAGGTGAGACATATCAGTGAAAAGCTCTAGGTTGAAGAGGCTGTTTAGGTAGGCGGGCGGAATTAGAGCCTGAGCGGGTCTTAAGACCTCTGACTCAAAATTTCTGGCGAGGCCCCTTGAGTAGAATCGGTGATCTAGGTAGAATACTGGATATCCCATCCTGAAACCCTGTAGGAACGTTGCAAATAACCCCTACGACTGGAGTTTGAGCCAATGAGAAGGTTTGCCCTTTTAGTACTACTGAGTTCCGGTCCCCTGGCCTTAGCCAGCGTCTCGGTTTCCGCACCAGCCAACGGAAGCTCGGTGGCCACGACGGTCCAATACGTCGCGAGCGCCACCACCAGTTGCGCCGCCGGAGTCTCCGCAGTGGGAGTCTATTCCGCTCCCGGCGCTCTAGTTTACAGCACCCCAGGAAGCAGCCTCAACACCAGCCTATTTTTCAACCCTGGGACCTATTACACTGTGGTCCAAGAGTGGGACAATTGCGGTGGTTCCAGCACCACGCCGGTCACCATTCATGTTGCTGGGACCGCCGGTGGGCAAGTAACGGTGAGCGCGCCCAAGACGAACAGTGCCGTCAGTTCGTCGGTGCAGTATGTCGCGTCGGCGAGTTCCTCCTGCTCCAGCGGCGTCTCTGCCATAGGAATCTATACGGCTTCCGGTAAACTTGCATACACCTCGAAAGGCGCCCAACTCAATACAACGCTTACCTTTAGCGCTGGCGTCTACAATACGGTGGTGCAGGAATGGGATAACTGCGGTGGGTCTGCGACGACTCCGATCACGATCACGGTTGGAGGCAGCTCAACTTCTGGCGGCAAGGTCTTCAGCAATCTTCAGCTGAAGCCAGGATGGGGCTCAGCAGCCCTTCTGCCGCCCCTTTACAACATGTGTAACGGTTGCTCACCTGCAGGCCCCCAGACTGTTTATTCGATGACCCCGAATATTCCCTCGCCATCGCTCAGTGGCGCCTCATCGCGGGTGGATGTTGGCGGAGAAACTGTCTATTCAGATGGCTTCTGGAACAACAAGCTGATTGGGGACTTCTCCACGCAGGGTCTGCCTGATACGAACCATACCCTCGTCCCCACTCTGCACAATTTCAGCTACGATGTCTATTTCTACGGAAACGATATCGCCGCCTCTCAGGCGCTGGAGTTCGATATCAACCAGTTCGTGAATGGTTACTCCTACATTTGGGGACACGAATGCCGGATCGCGGGCGGAAATGAGTGGGACATCTGGGATAATCCCGGTCGGAAGTGGCACCCCACCGGTATTCCCTGCCATCCGTTGACAAATGCCTGGAACCATCTCGTTATCCAGGTCCAACGGACCTCGGACAATCATCTCCTGTTCCAATCGATCACGCTCAACGGAGTGACCTCGACTCTCAATTACTACGAGAGTCCCACGCCGACGACATGGTACGGCGTGACCATCAACTACCAGCAGGATGGGAATTACGCGCAGACACCCTACGCGATCTACCTCGACAAGCTGAATTTCACCTATCAGTGAGTCCGAGAGCTTCTGGCGCTCTTACGTGTCGAAGGAAACCCTGGATTTTGACAGCATGGAACCTAGATTAAAACCTCAGTTTCTCGCCCGGGATGATGCCAGAACTATCCACGTGATTCTTGCGGGTCTCGTGCTGAAAAAACGGAGAGATGTGGGCAGGATGACCAGAGCGGTTTTGACTAACCAGACCTTTTGAGGGTTCCCACGTCACGAAAAACATTGACAGACGAGGAAGCGCTCTTTGCGCTCACTTGGGCCGGAGCTGCATCGAAATTGCGCACGGCCTCATCCCAGGTCGCGAAGGTCTCAAACCGTCGCACAATCCCCACCGCCGCTTCCGATTCGGGTGACAAAGCCGCCAACTTCAAATCCCCGTCGCGTTTTATAGCCTCCTCCAGGCAATACCGCACCATTTCCGCGCCGGCGCCATCAATGTGACGGACTTGGGAACAATCGAACACGAGTCGCGGACGATGGGAATCGAGCAGCGGTTGCAACTCCTGCATGAACGCTGGAGCTTCGACTGAGTTCAGTTGCTCCGGCATTTCCATGACGAGTACAGGTCCGCCGCTTAGCATTTCCCACCGCCTTCAAGTTTGGCTCTCTCCATTACGCTTTGCAAACAAGACACGGCTACTTGGCTGTCATTTTGGCCAGGCTTAGCATTCTCGTACCGGCGGTTTGGTTTTTTGCGGAGCGCCGCCGAATCTTCGTCTTGGGAAACAACAGGGCGCGCATTTTCAACTTCGCTTTGTGCAGCTGCGACTTTGAATTGCCGATGGAGCAATCGAGCAAATGAGCGATCTCATGGTGCTGGTATCCGTCAACCTCATGCAAAGCAAAAATCGTACGGCAGCCTTCGGGCAGTTCTTGCAGTGCACGACGCAAAGCGATGCGATCGACGACACCGGAGAGTTCCGGATCGCTCTTGCCGAAATCACGATGCAAGGAAGGAGACTCGGGGTTGACCGGCTCGTCCAAGGAGACCGTTGGTGGAGATTTGCGACGGCGAAGCTTCATGAGCACGGTGTTGACGGCAACGCGATAGAGCCAGGTCGAAAACGCAGCGTCCCCCCGAAACGAGCTGACCGTGCGGAAGACCTGCAGGAAAGCCTCCTGGGTCAAGTCCTCGGCCTCCGCAACATCTTTTGTCATGAGCAAACACACTGAATAAACGCGGTTCTTGTGTTGCTGGAAGAGCGTTGCAAAAGCTTGCTCATCGCCCGCCTGCGCGCGCTTCACCAGGTTAATCTGGGAATCATCACGGCCCTTGACGGTGGTCGCTGGCATGACGTTCGCTTCTGTCGCAGAAATCGCACAAGTTGCCACGGTAGTCTCCTTTTTCTTTCCAATCCCGAAACGTTCGCTCGTCGATACCTTCACGAGCATTGCCAGAGTAAAAAAAGAACAGACAACCTTCTATCGGGTCACCTCTGTAAACGGTTGCCGGATACGCTGTAAGACTATTGAGGAGTAGGGGAAAAAAAGAGATCCGCGCTGGGCGCGGACCTCGGAACTACCTGATTTGTCTGAGGAACAAAGCTGCGTCTGTAGGGCAAGCTACCGATTGACATCCGGCGTCAGTAAAGGTGGAATTCCACCTCCACACTGATTTGGACATCGACCGGTTTGCCGTCCTTGAGGGCGGGTTGAAAACGCCACTGGCGTACGGCCTCCAGCGCTTTCGCATCGAGCCCCAAGCCCAAGCCACGAACTATTTTTATGTCCCGCGGGCGACCCGCTGCGTCGACGATCAACCAGAGGACACAGGTTCCCTGCTTCTTGGCCCTGCGAGCTTCTTCGGTGTAGTCCGGGTCGGGCGCGGAAATCGCTTGAGGCGCCGAGATTCCGCCACCAACCTTGTAGACTCCGCCACCGATTCCACCGCCGCTGCCTGCGCCAACGCCTGGCCCGTGGCCCACGCCAACGCCGCCTCCCGAACCGGAACCGATTCCGCCGCCAGAACCGGTCCCATTAGAAGGAGGTGCCGAAGGCATTACGACCGCAGCAGACGTGCCCAGATTCAGCATCTTGTTTTCTGCCATGTGAACCTGTGGAGGAACCACAACCGTAGGTTCCACCGCGAGTCGAGGCTTTTCATTGCGCATAACGATTGCAGGCGGAGTAATCTGCTGCAACGCCATCTTCGGCAAACGGCCTTTCGGCGCAGGCAGTTTATCGTGATCGCCGCCTCCTCCGCCGCCACTGACCAATTTCTTGGCAGTCGGCAAAACATAAGTTTCCGGCGAAGGTGCAATCAACGTCACCGTCTGATGCTCTGCAACTCGCTGCACAATTTCATGCCCAAAGAAAGCACCGCTCACGAGCAGGCCAATTAGAGCTATGTGGACGATAGCGGAAACCACAACTCCATTGGCACGGTAATTATTGTATTGTCCCCAGATTTGTTCAGGTCCTTGGGAAACCCGCCCCCTGGGCCTGGGCTGCGGTCGCGTTGCATAACGGTTTCTAGTCATTGCTGGGGGAACCAGATTCAGAGCGGACTCTCCGTTAAAGGCAGAATTTTGATGGCTCGACATGGCGCTACCTCGCAAACGTGAAGCACTGTTGATCTTGCAAATAGATGCGAAAAGTCAAGGCTGGGTTTGCAGAGCGGAACTGCTCCAGCATTAACCGACGAGGCGACTTTTGTTTACGAAACGTCATACTGACTGTTCTTTAGCCCACGATCCATTTGGACCACGGAGTATAAAAACAAATGGTGGGATGAAACTAGTTCCCACCATTTGGGCTAGCCACAATTTCTGTGACTGGCAAACATCGAGAACAAATCCTTTTCATAGACGGCCGGCCAGAAGCAATACCAAAACAACTACGACGATGAGTCCGAACCCACCGCTCGGGTAATATCCCCAAGACCGACTGTACGGCCAGGTTGGCAAAGCGCCGAGCAGCAGCAGGACCAGAAGCACTAAAAGAATCGTGTACATTAGACCTCCTCAATTTCTTTAGTGATTCTGCCGCCGCGGCGAAGCCGAGGCGGCAGTCTTTTCTTAACGTGACGCTGGCGCGGTTACGCTGTCGTCATTCTTGCTGGATTCCTTCTCACCCGAGTACTTCTTAACGGCGGACAGGAGAGGCTCAGCCGCCGCTGTCGCTTGCACTTTTCCGTTCAAAATCTCTTCGAAAGGCACCAGACTGCCGTACAGCAAGCGCGTTTCGTCCTTATCTTGAGTCAGAGCCGAACCGTTAAGATCAATTCCGGCGAAAAGACCGCGGGCGCGTGAATAAGTCAGCACTTCCGCTCTCAACTTGATATCAGTGTCCGCTCCTGCGTCACGGCCTACCGGACCGGCAGCGGCAGAGGCATCGGCACCGAGTTTGAACTTGCTGGAAAGCAGGTGTTGCATACCCTGATCGTTGGTGACGATCATGACCAGGTCAACTGCCTGTCCTCCGAGTTGCAGACCCCAGCTTCCGCCAGTGATGGTGATCGGAGCTGGAGCGCTCCAACCAGTAGCAGTCCGACAGGTGGCTACACCCTTGCCGTGACTACCGCCGAAACCGACTGCAATCTTCACCATCGAGGGAATCACGGCGATGCATTTGGCGCTGCTCATGATCTTGTCTGGAATCGCTTTGTCCGGGACGGCCATGATTTCATTCAGGACATTGGCCGACGCTTCAATCCGCTTGTCAATGTCAGATCGATCTTTGGCAGCTGCCGAGTTGACGCCAATCAACAGGGAACAAATGCTCAGCACCAGGAGGGATCTGGGTGCTACTAAAAAACTTCGTCTCATTTTGGTGTACGTCCTCTTCTGTGCTCCAATCGAGCACTTGCTTATTGTTCTGCGTGAACAAAACTACCGCTTGGGGGAAGCGGGTTCTATCCAGCGGAAGCAGTAAACGGAGGGGTATCTTTCCCGAGAAATTAGGGGGTGAACAGGAGACGCGGGGAGCATGAGGTCTTCTACCTTTTGCAGATACAGGGTACACAGTATTGTGGCTCGTGACGTAGCCCACTAATCTTCAATCTCTACTCGACACAACGCCCCCCAAGCGGGTGCCGATCCTCTGGGACGGATTGGCACCTGCTCCTTCCAAAACAAGGGGTCTCCAGCGCTACAGGAATCGGGCTCCCCAAATACAGGCTCGCTCGGCTATTTAGAAACATGTTCCTCCGTCACGATTGAAGGCGACCGACTTCAAACTCGAAGGAAAATGTCGAGACGCAAGCGGTTGTAAATGCTCATGTACTGGTTGGCGACCCCTACGAGAGCGAAAAACGCAACAATGTATCCCCGCCAATCTAGATAAAAAAACTTGTAGCGCGCGACAAAGAGTGCGCCGGCCGCGACGTCGTAGCTAAAGCAATACTCGCAGGTAAGTAAATAAAAGAACTTGCGGCGGATCAACGACCGGGCCTGGGCGCATTCCCTCTGGCAGTACTTGCGCGGCTCGCGAAACACTCCTTCATGCGTCACGGTCCAGGCGACACACGCGACCAGGATCCCCAATACCATGGCCATGCGACTTGCAGTCCTAATTCCATCAGCTTTTTAACGATATGGGTGCGCCATAGGCAATTGAAACTTCGCCAGTACACACTTTCACCGATTCCAGTCCGGACGTTTTCTTTCTATTGTCAGTTTCGTAGGATGCTGGCGGCCGTGTCCTGAATAAAATTAGGAGTGACTGCACACGGCGGCCCTCGTGGGAACTTTGCAGTTTAACCGACTTGGAAGCCGTTCTTGGCCGCCGCATCCGCTTACCTGTGATCACCCCTACGGTTTCGTTCCCTACTACTAATCTCGCAAAACTCTCCCGGCTCCAGTCGATGGTTCAATCCACGGAGCTACCGGAAGATTCGTCCGTAGATGTACCAATCGCAAGAGTGCCCGCTTGCACCACGAACCTAGTGGAAGACGGTTGCCGGCAGGGGGGAAACCAAGGAGATTAATGAGATCAATGAAGACCGTTTCTGTTTTATTAGTGGCTATCGCAATCGCGGCGACGCTGGCGTGCGCGGACAGGTCGAAAGCGCCCGATGTTGCAAGCGACATCCGGCACGCTCTGGACCAGGCTGGCCTGAACGACGTGAGTGTCAGTCAAGACCGAGACAAGTGCGTCATGGCCCTCCCAGGCAAAGTAAGAACAGACGAGATCAACGCCACTACCAGGAATACTAATGCCCAGTAAAGCATGGTTGTCTAGGCACGAACAGGTCGAAATCAAAGCCGATGAGCAGAAAGTGGACGAGCAGAAGACGGGCGAGCAGAAGGTCGAATACCGCGAGGCTGCCTGAGCGAAGCAACCGCCGCACACGCGGCGTTCTCTCAAACCGAGACTGGAACTCGTATTTTGTTATGCCTTTGGGAAGGAATGACAACCTCGACGATTGTACCGGGATTGGCATTGGCTAATCGCAAACTGCCGCCGAGTTCGGTGACGCGTTGTCTCATCCCGCCGATCCCAACCCCCACGCTGTCGGGCCGCAGTTGAACTACCTGATCCTCGATTCCCTTGCCGTCATCGCGCACCGTAACTTTGATGTGCCCATCATTTTCCAACAGGCTGATAGATCCATTCCGTGCTCCGGAATGCCGGAACATGTTGGTCAAGGCCTCCTGGATGATGCGGAAAATCGCAGTTTCCAGTTCTGACTTGAGCCGCCTGAGATCGGGGGGATTGACTTCCAGGCGAATCTCGATTCCGCTGCGTTCCGAGAGACCTTCCAAGTACCAGCGCAACGCAGAAACCAGGCCGACCTCGTCCAACAGAGGTGGATGCAGAAGATGCGAAATCGTCCGGACTTGTTGGATGGCGCGATCCACTAACTGACTCGCGTCGGCGGAAGCCTGACGCATGGCTGGAGATGAATCCTTGCAGAGGATTCCGTCCAGTATCATTTTGGCCGCAGCTAACTCTTGTCCCAGGCCGTCGTGAATTTCGCGAGCGATTCGGCGCCGTTCTTCGTCCTGCATGGTCATGAGGCGGCCGGAAAGGCGTCTCAGTTCGACGGTTCGCAGACCGACCATCCTTTCCAATTCGATTGCACTGTCACGGATCGATTGTTCCAGCACTTTGCTGTCGTGGATGTCAGAGCAAGTCCCATACCACTTGAGGATGTTCCCGTCCGGATCTCGAAGTGGGACAGCTCGAGCACGGAACCACCGGTATTGCTGGTCCGCACCGCGTATACGGTATTCGGACTCGTAGGCTTCACCGGACTGCACACATCGCATCCACTGCGTCAAACTCCGTTCCTTGTCGTCAGGATGCAGATACTCCATCCAGCCAAAGCCAACGGCGGAACCTGCCGCAGCACCCGTATATTCATAGAACCGGCTGCTGATGTAGTCCCTTGCACCATCCGCTTGTCTGCTGAAAATGATATCGGGGGCGGTGTGCACAATGGCGTCAAGTTCCTGGTTTTTCTGGGCGAGATCGCTGTTGAGTTGCTGCAGTGCCAGGGCCTTCTGTTCTAACTCAAGGGTACGATCCGTGACGCGTTGTTCGAGTTCATTGTTCAAGCGCTCCAGCTGCAGCTTCTTCCGGTGGAGTTCCGCGAATACTCTCACCTTCGCCCGCAAGACTTCGGGGACAATGGGGACAGAAAGATAATCGACTGCCCCATGCTGGTAGCCCTTGAGGCGGTCGAGGTCGGTCAGATGCACAGCGGAAACGAAGATGATGGCTGTTTTCTGAAAGCGCGGATGCTGGCGGATGATCTCGGCGAGTTCGAAGCCGTCGATCTCTGGCATGCTTACATCCATCAATACGACAGCTACATCAGTTTTGAGGAGCTTCTCGAGAGCCTCCTTGGCAGATGTGGCCTTGACTAGGTTCTCTCCCAGGTCGGCCAAAATGGCTTCGTAGGTGAGCAGTTTGCCCGCCTGGTCGTCGACCATGAGAATGTTCACTTGTTCGTGGACGGTCATCATTCTCTCAACGCGCCATAGTCTTCAAGCCGTGCTTCGCCTGATGTAACAACTCGAACCAATACTCATCTTACTCATCGGTGCAGCCACATACGTAGCGCCGAGAGCAGTTGCTCGGTGTTGACCGGCTTGGCCAAATACTCCGATGCGCCCGCTTCCAGGCACTTTTCGCGATCGCCCTTCATGGCTTTCGCGGTCAGTGCAATGATCGGCAGCCTTCGGAAGGAAGGATTCTGCCGGATTACCTGCATGGTGGCGTACCCATCCATCTCGGGCATCATGATGTCCATCAAAACGATGGCGACATCGGGAGTCGATTCCAGCATCGAGATGGCTTCGCGACCGGTTCCGGCAGTCAAGACCGCCATTCCGCGGCGCTCCAGGACGCTGCTCAGAGCGAAGATGTTGCGCATGTCGTCATCAACGACCATCACTTTCTTCCCGATCAGGGCCTCGTCGGAGCGGTGCAGCCGATCCAGCATCTTTTGCTTTTCTTGAGGAAGATCCGCCACCACTCGATGAAGGAAGAGAGCTGTCTCGTCGAGCAACCGCTCCGGAGATTCCACGCCCTTGACTACTACGCTTCGAGCCAGCGTGTGCAAGCGCGCGTCCTCTTCGGGCGACAATTCCTTCCCGGTGAAAACGACGACCGGCAAGTCAGCTACTTCCGGAGTATCCCGCATGCGCTCCAGAATGTCGAAGCCGGTCATGTCGGGCAAACGCAAGTCAAGTACCACGCAGTCGAACGAATCCTTGCTGACCATCTCTAGCGCTTCCGCACCAGTACCTGCGACGGTGACATCAATGTCGTCGTAACCCAGCAGTTCGCGGATACTCAATTGTTCCGCCGGATTGTCTTCGACAATCAACAGACGCTTGCGACGTGGCGAGGCATAGTCCTTGATGCGTGATAATGCCGACGCTAGCTCTTCTGGGTTGACCGGCTTGGTCACAAAAGCAAATGCGCCTCGAGCCAGGCCATGACGCCGGTCCTCATCCATCGTCAGCATTTGCACAGGAATGTGCCGGGTAGCTGGGTCCTGTTTTAAATGATTGAGGACAGTCCAACCCAGCATATCGGGCAGGAACACGTCCAAGGAAACCGCAGTGGGATGGAACTCTCGAGCGAGTGCGAGCGCTTCCGCGCCGCGCGAGGCCACGAGCACCTTAAACCCTTTATCCCGCGACAAATCACAAAGCACGCGGGCATAATGCGGGTCGTCTTCGACAATCAGCAGCACTGCGTCGTCTGGCTGCAGGTTGTTGCGGTCGTCGGCAATCTGCTCGACGGGGTGCTCGGACACAACGATTTTCGCCAGTTGCAGCGGCATGGCAGGCGATGAGGTCTTGCCATCCGCCAGCGTCCGCTTCAGCTTCGACGCAGTCGGTCCCACATACGTTAGCGGCAAATAAAGCCTGAAAGAGCTGCCCTGACCGGGCGTGCTGCGCAATTGAATCTCGCCGCCTAGCAAGCTGGCGAGTTCGCGGCTGATTGCCAGGCCCAATCCCGTTCCTCCGTATTTCCGGCTGGTGCTGGCATCTGCCTGTTGGAAGGCCTCGAAGATGATGCGCTGTTTATCGAGAGCAATTCCGATGCCGGAATCGGTGACCTCGAAGGCCACGACCGACGCCGCCCCGCTGAGAATCGGATGATCTTCGCTCCATCCTTTCTCGGCGACCGAGACGGCCAGGCGCACCGAACCGTGCTCGGTGAACTTGAAGGCGTTCGACAACAGATTTTTCAGAACCTGTTGCAGACGTTTGGAGTCGGTCACCAGGCTGCGAGTGAGGCGTGGATCGGATTGCACTTCGAAAGCAAGCTTCCGGTTCTCCGCTTCGTGCCGGAAGGGGCGGGCCACCATTTCGAGCAGGTTGGCAAAGAAGACTTCCTCTGCCTCGACCGAGACCGTTCCCGACTCGATCTTGGAGAGATCGAGAATATCGCTGATCAAATTCAGCAGGTCAGTACCGGCGCCGTGAATGGTGCGGGCAAATTCAACCTGCTTGTGCGTCAAGTTGCGGTCGGGATTCTCACTGAGTTGCTGGCCCAACACCAGAATGCTGTTCAGCGGGGTCCGCAGCTCATGCGACATGTTGGCAAGGAATTCTGACTTGTACTTGGAAGTGAGTGCGAGTTCTTTGGCCTTCTCTTCCAGAGCGCGGCGAGCTTGCTCGATTTCCTGGTTCTTGCGTTCGACTTCGACGTTCTGCTCGGCAAGCTGTTGGGCCTTTTGCGCCAGTTGCTCGTTGGTCTGTTGCAATTCTTTCTGCTGAGTCTGCAGTTCGGCTGCAAGTTGCTGCGACTGTTTGAGCAAGCCTTCGGTCTGCATCGTCGCTTCAATGCTGTTCAGCACGATGCCAATGCTGGCGGTGAGCTGTTCGAGGAACGCCAGGTGCGAAGCGGTGAATGCATTCAACGAAGCCAGTTCGATCACCGCCTTGACCCGGTCTTCGAAAAGCACCGGAAGGACGATGACATTGCGCGGAACAGATTCAAATAAACCGGAACGGATGGGAACGGTTTTTTCCGGCAGGTCCGAGATCAACATACGGCGCTTTTCTGACGCAACCTGCCCAACCAATCCCTCGCCGATTCTCAATCTGCGCAGGTGCCCGTCCTCGCCATCGTCGGCAAATGCCGACAACAGCACCATGCCCGCCGATTCTTCGGTTTCCATCTGGTAGATCACCCCTTGCTGCGCATTGACCAAGGGCGCGAGTTCAGAAAGCAGCATGCGACCGACAGTCGCCAGATCGCGCTGGCCTTGCAGCATTCCGGTAAAGCGCGCCAGATTGGTTTTGAGCCAGTCCTGTTCTGTGTTGCGGTCCGTGGTGAGCCGGAGGTTGTCGATCATGGTGTTGATGTTGTCTTTCAACTCCGCCACTTCGCCGCTGGCTTCCACTTGAATGGATCGCGTCAAGTCGCCTTTGGTCACGGCAGTCGCGACTTCTGCGATCGCGCGCACCTGGTTGGTCAAGTTATCGGCCAACAGGTTGACGTTGCCGGTAAGATCCTTCCAGGTGCCTGCAGCGCCCGGGACGTTTGCCTGGCCGCCCAGACGGCCTTCGACGCCGACCTCGCGGGCGACCGTCGTTACCTGATCCGCAAACGTGGCCAGGGTGCCGGTCATATTGTTGATGGTTTCTGCCAGAGCTGCGACTTCGCCCTTGGCATTCACCGTCAGCTTCTGAGTGAGATCTCCGTTGGCAACCGCCGTCACGACTTTGACGATGCCGCGCACCTGCTCGGTGAGGTTGACGGCCATGACATTGACGTTGTCGGTAAGATCCTTCCAGGTTCCGGCGACGCCCGGCACTTGCGCCTGACCGCCCAGCTTGCCGTCGGTGCCGACCTCGCGCGCCACGCGCGTCACTTCAGCTGCGAACGCATTGAGCTGATCCACCATCGTATTAATGGTGTTCTTCAGCTCGAGAATTTCGCCTTTCACGTCGACCGTGATCTTGCGCGACAAATCGCCGCGCGCCACAGCCGTTGTGACTTCGGCGATGTTTCGCACCTGTCCCGTCAAGTTGCCGGCCATGGCGTTTACGGAATCGGTGAGATCCTTCCACGTTCCGGCGACGCCGGGCACGTTAGCCTGTCCGCCCAGTCGGCCTTCGCTGCCCACTTCGCGGGCCACGCGCGTGACCTCGGCAGCGAACGATCGCAACTGCTCGACCATGGTATTCAGCGTTTCTTTGAGCTGCAAAATTTCGCCGCGAACATCTACGGTGATCTTTTTCGAGAGGTCGCCGTTCGCAATGGCCGTAGCTACCTCGGCGATGTTACGAACCTGGCCGGTAAGGTTACTCGCCATGAAGTTTACGTTGTCCGTCAGATCCTTCCAGGTGCCGGCAACACCGGGCACCTGCGCCTGACCACCCAGTTTGCCATCGGTACCGACCTCGCGGGCCACGCGGGTTACTTCACCGGCGAAGGCATTGAGCTGGTCCACCATGGTATTGATAGTGTTTTTTAGTTCAAGAATTTCGCCTTTCACGTCGACCGTAATCTTGCGAGACAAGTCGCCGCGGGCCACAGCGGTCGTGACCTCAGCAATATTTCGCACCTGGCCAGTCAAGTTGCCGGCCATGGAGTTGACGGAGTCGGTGAGATCTTTCCAGGTACCCGCCACGCCGGGAACCTGGGCCTGGCCGCCGAGCTTGCCTTCAGAGCCCACTTCGCGGGCTACGCGGGTCACTTCAGCGGCGAACGCATTGAGCTGATCCACCATCGTGTTGATGGTTTCCTTGAGCAGCAGAATTTCGCCACTCACGTTTACCGTGATTT
>Ga0182024_10004131_pt1 | contig 33774 bp, 29 predicted proteins | sample P32metaG_FD_120480 | JGI IMG/M metagenome (GOLD analysis project Ga0182024, IMG submission 120480) | Permafrost microbial communities from Stordalen Mire, Sweden - P3-2 metaG (Illumina Assembly) | ecosystem: Environmental > Terrestrial > Soil > Wetlands > Permafrost | place: Sweden: Stordalen... | reverse complement strand
TGCCAACCACAATCCAGCATCCGAACAAGCTACCTACTGGCTTGCGCTCGCACTGACGCAAGGTTTGGGGACGACTCGCATCCGGAAATTGATCGGGCACTTCGGCACCGCGGAAGCCGTCTTTCACGCCAGTCTGACCGAACTCGAAGCAACTGGTATGCGCGCCGTCTCCGCGCAATCGATTGCCACCGGAAAATCGCAGGAACTCGCGCAGCAGGAATGCGCTAAGGCGATTGAAGCCGGAGCCAAAATTATTTCGCTCAGCGATGCCGAGTATCCAGCGCGATTAAAAGAAATCTACGATCCCCCGGTGATTTTATTTGTGAAAGGATGCGTGGAGGTGCTGTCACAGCCTGGAATCGCCATGGTCGGCACTCGACATCCAACCCCTTACGGCAGCGGAATGGCGGAACGCCTCTCGATCGACCTTGCGGCGCGCGGACTCGTCATTATTAGTGGCCTCGCGCGTGGCATCGACACTGCATCGCATCGAGGCGCAATCGCCGCTAAGGGAAAGACAGTCGCTGTGCTGGGCACGGGAATTGATGTGATGTATCCCAAGGAAAACACTCGGCTCACCGAGCAAATCATCGCCCTCGGCGGCGCGCTGATTACAGAGTTTCCGGTGGGAACCTCCCCAGCTCCGCAAAATTTTCCCATCCGTAACCGCATCATCAGCGGAATGTCCGCTGGTGTGCTGGTCGTTGAGGCTGCAGAATACAGCGGCACGCGCATCACTTCGCGCTGCGCCCTCGAACAAAACCGCGATGTTTACGCCGTCCCAGGCAACGTAACCAACAAAAGTGCGTGGGGCCCCAACACGCTGATTAAGCAGGGCGCAAAACTCGTCGCGACGTGGGAAGACGTGTGGGAAGAACTTCCGACCGACATCCAGTTAGCCCTCAGCGTCCTGCATGCCAATGAATCTCCTGAGGCCGAAACCGCATCTCTATTCCCGGACGAAGCAAAGTCGCCCCACGAAAAAAAGATCCTGAAGCTGCTGAAGGCCGATGAATCCACCCACATTGATCAGTTAGTGGAGGTGCTGGAGGATGAAATTTCATCGTCCGAAATCTTCGCCGCATTGTTCGAACTGGAATTGAACGGAAAGATACGCCAGTTGCCGGGAAAGAATTTTGTGAAGAGTTTTTAGTTGTCAGCTGTCAGTAGAACCGGAGAAGCCTTGCAGAGCTTTCGCAATCTTCGAGTTTGGGAGAAGTCCCTTCGATTGACTCTGGATGTCTATGCCTCTAGTACAGGATTTCCTCGCGATGAAATGTTTGGCCTAACCAGTCAAATGAGGAGAGCGTCCGCCTCAATCGGAATGAATATTGCCGAAGGTTGTTGTCGCAAGGGTGATGCAGACATGGCTCGCTTCCTACAGATTGCTTTGGGATCAGCGAGCGAGCTCGAATATCAGTTTCTGCTCGCTCATGATCTGGAATATTTGTGTGATCCCGCGTACGAGCGCCTTATATTGCAGGTGGTGGAAGTGAAAAAGATGTTGTCATCCCTGATGCAGAAAGTGAAGGTTATTAACTGAAAGCTGATAGCTGACAGCTGACAGCCAGCACTTCGCACAGTTGTTCCATTTCGCCAATTCGTGCTAGCTTCAATTCCATTAAGTTGAAACTGAGGAAACATTGTCAAAAGGTCTAGTCATCGTCGAATCGCCGGCTAAGGCGAAAACTATTCAGAAGTATCTGGGGAAGGACTTCACGGTCGACGCTTCCTACGGTCACGTCAAGGACCTGCCCAAGAGCAGCCTTGGCGTCGATCTCGATAACGATTTCGAAACGGAATACATCGTCATCCCCGGCAAAGAGAAAGTTCTCGCTAAGCTGAAGAAGCTGGCGCTTTCGGCGGATCATATCTATCTGGCGCCTGACCCGGATCGCGAAGGCGAAGCCATCGCCGCGCATCTTGCCGACGAACTCGGCGAAGAGTCGACCAAGAAAAAGAAGGGAAAAAAGACCAAGAAGACGGACGACATTGGCGACGATGCCCGCATCCGCCGCGTGACCTTCAACGAAATTACGCAGCGGGCCGTCAAGGCCGCCTTCGAACATCCGCGCGACATCGATCGCAATCTCGTCGACGCGCAACAAACTCGCCGCGTTCTTGATCGCCTCGTCGGCTACCAGGTTTCTCCTCTTCTGTGGGATAAAGTCCGCCGCGGTCTCTCCGCAGGTCGCGTGCAGACCGTCGCGCTGCGCCTGATTGTCGATCGCGAACGCGAGATCAAAGCCTTCGAGAAAAAAGAATACTGGACCATCGACGCCAATCTCGCCGCCGCCAAGCCTCCCGCATTCGACGCGCGATTTATCGGCAAGGGCGACGAGAAAGTCGAAGTCACCAACGGTGAGGATGCGGAGAAAATCCGCCTCGCACTTGAAAACGCTGACTGGGTCGTTCGCACCGCCGAGAAAAAAGAGCGCCGCCGCAATGCGACTCCGCCCTTCACGACCAGCAAGTTGCAGCAGGATTCTTCCCGCAAGCTGCGCTTCAGCGTGAAGCGCACCATGATGATCGCGCAGCGCCTCTATGAAGGCATCGAACTCGGCGAAGAGGGCCTGGTCGGCCTCATCACCTACATGCGAACCGATTCCACTCGCGTCGCTCCCGAGGCTATCACCGAGGTTCGCGAATATATTTCTGAGACGTACGGTGCACCGTACCTGCCCGATTCTCCCAACACATATAAGGAGAAGAAAGAAGCGCAAGCCGCGCACGAAGCCATTCGTCCGACTTCTGCCGCCCGCCACCCCGATCAGGTCAAACAGTATCTGCAGGAAGACGAATTCAAAGTCTACAAATTAATCTGGCAGCGCTTCGTCGCGTCGCAGATGCCCCCCGCCGTTTTCGATCAGACGACGGTCGACATCGATGCCAAGTCCGGCAGCGACATCTTCCAGTTCCGCGTCACCGGTTCCGTGCCGAAGTTCGATGGCTTTCTGAAAGTTTACGAAGAGGCCAAAGATAATAAGGATGAGGAAGACGAGGAATTGAAGCACAAACTTCCGCCGCTCGAAGCTGGCCAAAAACTCACTCTGAAGTCGCTCTTTCCCGAGCAGCATTTCACCGAACCGCCCCCGCGCTTCAACGAGGCTTCACTGGTGAAAGAGCTTGAAGAGCGCGGCATTGGCCGTCCTTCAACCTACGCCACAATTCTCAGCACCATCCAAGAGCGGCAATACGCGCAGAAAGTCGGAGGAAAGTTTACTCCCACTGAGATTGGCCTCGTCGTCACCGATCTGCTGGTTGAAAACTTCAAAGATATTTTCGACTTCCAATACACCGCGCGTCTGGAAGAAGAGTTGGACGAAATTGAAGAAGGCAAACAGACCGGGAACGACGCGCTCACCGAGTTTTACAAGAAATTTTCCAAGGACCTCCGCTATGCCGAGAAGCACATGGAAAACATCAAGCGTATGGAGAAACCGACCGACGAAAAGTGCGAACTCTGCGGCGCGCCTCTCGTCATCAAGTGGGGCAAGCACGGTTCCTTCTATGCTTGCAGCACGTACGACAAGGAGAATCCAGACAGCTGCAAATTCACCAAAGAAAATCCCATTAATTTACCCGACCTCGATTCGGCAGACGTGCAGGAGACGGCGCAAGAGGAGTACTGCGAAAATTGTGGCCGCGTCATGGTTCTTAAGCGCGGGCGCTTTGGCCAGTTCATGGCCTGCACCGGCTATCCCGATTGCAAAACGACGCGACGCTTGGATCAGGGCAAGAAAGTGCCTGACATTCCGCTCGATGAGCTTTGCCCCTTGTGCAAACGCAACATGATCCTCCGCCACGGTCGTTTTGGCGAGTTCACGTCCTGCAGCGGATATCCCGAATGCAAGTATGTGAAGCAAAACTTCATCGGCGTGAAGTGTCCGGATTGCAAAGACGGCGAACTCGTCGAGAAACGCGCCCGCAAAGGAAATACTTTTTACGGTTGTGGGAATTATCCAAAGTGCAAGTTCACATCCGCAGCCAAGCCCATACCAGAGAAATGCCCCGATTGCGGGCACGAGTATCTAGTGGAACGACTGCGCAAAGATGGAACTGTGATCGCTTGTCCGAACAAAGAATGCGACTACGAGCGCGCGGTCGAAGGCGCAACCGCAGACGTTTCGAAGGCTTAAAAAAACAATATTGAGGCGAAAAATGGCAAAAAACGCAACCCCGCATGATGCACAGGTAATTCTGAAACTCTACGATCTCCGCCGCGAAGCCGAAATGCGCAAGGCCAGAAGCTGGTTTGCAGCGGAATTCTGGCCGCAAAATGCTGACGACTTTCTGAAAGTAGTAAATTCCGCCGGCACGCAGGAAAACGCCTGGCTCCGGCAAGTCGGAAGCTATTGGGATATGGCCGCGGCCTTCGTCCTCAGCGGCGCCGTGAACGAAGAACTGTTTCTTCAGCCCGGCTGCAGTGGCGAAATGTTTTTCGTTCTCGGAAGGGTCTATTCCTTTCTTAAAGATATTCGCGAAAAAAGCGGCAATCCCGATATCTTCCTCAACATAGAAAAAGTGGCGACCGCATCGAAGACCAGCCGCAAGCGCCTTGAGCGCATGGTGATGGCGGCGGAGCAGGGTCGCAGCGCGCGGAATAAGCCCGTAAAGAAGTCCTGACGGCGGACTGAGCGTTCTTCTTCCGGTTGTGATCAGCGGCACAAACTCGCTCCCGCCCATCTGCTATTCTTAATGCGTTGTGCGGATGCTCTGGTGGTTTCTAATACTCGGAGTCAGTACCGCCGTGGTCGTGTCGGTCGCACTTTCGCTATACATGCGGGTTCGCCGCCAAATGAAGCAGTCGGCGGCCCGTCGAGCGCAAGTCGATGATCACGATCGTCTGGATCACGATCGTCTGGATAATGATCGTCTGGATAATTTCGAGTCGCCCGATCAATGGTCGCCACCGGAGCCCTGATTCGGGCAAAGCTCGTGAGGGAAGGAAAACATGTCGAGAGTAGCTAGCGAAGTTTTAGGGCAGCAGGCCCAACCCAGGCACTGGAGCCGGGAATGGGCAAAGCAGGCCGCCATCGTTATCAGCGCCAGCTTGTTCGTTGCCGTATGCGCGCGTGTGACTGTGCCTCTACCATTCACTCCGGTTCCCCTGACGCTGCAAAATTTCGGAGTGCTGGCGGTCGGATTGCTTCTTGGCTCGCGTCGCGGTTTCGCCGCACTCGCCCTTTATCTTCTCGAAGGCGCACTTGGCCTACCGGTGTTTAGCCCCTCGATTGCCCTGGGCTTCGGCATCGCCCGCATTCTCGGCCCCACCGGCGGATTTCTTATGGCGTACCCGCTCGTCGCGTTCGTGACGGGTTGGATCTATGAATATAGTTCGCATGAATATAGTTCGCATGAACAAAGTTCGCCTGAAAATCGTTCGCGTCGATTCGGTTGGGCCATGCTATCCGCCGTGGCCGGGGAACTGGTTCTCTTCGCAGGCGGCCTCAGTTGGCTTGCCGTGCTCACGCATTCGGTTTCTCTAGCGATTCGTTTTGGCCTCTATTGGTTCGTGTTCGCGGAAGTCATCAAAGTGCTGATGGCCGCGGGCGTTGCCGCTCAATGGAGCCGTCGTCAAACCCTCGCAACGAACGAAGAAAGCTGAGACGGCCGAAGAAAACTGATGCTGTAGAGACGGGGCTTGCCCCGTCTCCCGAAGCGCCGCGTTTCATATCACGGCAGTATCCTGAGCACTTCTACAGAACTGCAAAGAGAGAACAACCGAAAGATTTTGTTTCGTATGGATTTAATCGCGTATCGACTTTGTTTCGTGTCAGGGCATCGCTTTAGCGATGCCGCAAGCCCTACAATGAGAGAACCCCTTTAGCGGCCGCATATTCGTTATTAGAAGGATCGAAATCATATGAGCACCGTATCTTCTCCAGTCCGCGAAATCACCGTAGCCCACAGCCCCGACTCCGACGACGCTTTCATGTTTTACGGCCTTGCCACAAACAAAGTTCGTATGCCCGGACTCAAATTCAGCCACACCCTTTGCGACATCGAGACGTTGAACCGGCAGGCCCAGCAGGGCGTCTACGACGTCACCGCAATTTCCTTCCATGCCTATCCCTACATTCAAAACGACTACGCCCTGATGTCCTGCGGCGGCAGCGTAGGCGATGGCTATGGGCCCATGCTCGTCTCCACGCGGTCATTCACGCTCGACGAAATCAAGCTCAAAAAAATCGCTGTGCCCGGCAAACTCACCACCGCCTACCTCGCGCTCGAACTTTTCGCGCCCGGCATTGAAGTCGAAGTTGTTCCTTTCGATCAGATCATCCCGCAAATTCTTGAAGGCAAGTATGAAGCTGGACTCATCATCCACGAAGGCCAGCTCACCTACGATAAATCTGGATTGCAGCGCGTTGTCGATCTCGGCAGATGGTGGCAAAAAGTTACCGGCTTGCCGCTCCCGCTCGGAGGAAACGCAATTCGCCGCTCCCTCGGACGCGAAACAATGGCCAGTGTCACGCAAGCGCTGCGCGAGAGCATTCAATACGCCATCGACCATCGCGAAGAAGCCCTGAGCTACGCCATGCAATTCGCCCGCGATCTCGATACCCAGCTCGCCGATAAATTCGTAGGTATGTACGTGAACGAACGCACGTTGGATTACGGCGACGATGGACGGGAAGCAGTCCGCCGCCTGCTCGATATGGGTCACAAGGCCGGAATAATTTCGCAGACCCCGCGCGTCGAATGGGTGTAAGAGAGCTACGAGCCCCGAGCAAGTCTGAGAAAGCTACGCAGCCACGAACTGCGGGCCACGAGCAAGCAGCCCCGCGCTGGCCGGTATGAGGCTCTTAGAATTATTATCACTCTTTAAAATTGTCATCCCGAGCGGAGCGAGGGATCCGCAGTTGCCGGCTCGTAGCCCGAAGCTCGCCGCTCGCAGCCTATCTCACTCGCTCCGGAAACGAAAACACCGGATCCATATCGACCGGGACCGCAGACGCCGCTTTTAGCGAAGCCTTCAGTTCCTCCGGCATCGTGTCGTATTTCTTAAACCAGTTCTCAGCCCGCGAGCGGTCACCGGTAGCCTCAATTTCCAGTAGCACTTTCGTCAGATCAGCCAGCGCGACCGGTATCTTCGCGTAGTCGATAGCGTAACGTCCGCTTGCATTCCGTCGAATTGCGCCGCGCTCCAGCAGATAATTGAACTCCATCATCTCCGCTCGCCCATGCGCCTCGGCCGTTCCGAAGCGTACTGTGCGAAAGATTCCTCCCACGTACGACGCGTAATACCCCTCCAGCTTTTCCTTTGGAAGCGCCGCGTGATCAACCAGCCACTTCAAAGCAAACATGCCGGTCACATCAGCCTTTGCTTCTTCCAATCCGCTGAATACTGGGCCCAGCGCCTCTCGAATATCGACTTTGCCTGACGATGTCCGCGCATATGCCGGACCGAGTCCATGGCAAATTTCGTGCATGACCGTGCTCTGCAAATAACCTTCGCCGGAAACTTTTGCCGCCTGCTCAGGTTCCATCAGTTTGCGTGCGACTGGCAGAATGACGTAATTCACGCGCGCGTCCATGAAATTCTTGAAGAAAAGTTTCTTGCTCCCCTTCTGCTCATGCACTCGCGGATCATTCGGCAAATTGTCCGCTACCGCTTGATAGCCGTGAGTAAGGTCTCCCGCTCGAAATGGAGTGTCCATCACTTCCATCGGCGTCTGCAGTCCATGTTTCGAGGGACGATCCTCGGCGGCCAATGGAAGTGCATCCTGAATATCTGGTACATACTTTTGGAAGAGCTCTAGCTTTTTGCTCTCCCGCTCGTTTCGCACCATCACCGCTGCGCCGTAGGAACCCTTCACGCCGAGCAGTCCGTCCATATAGGTTTCGTAAGGCGCAAAAATAATGTCGAATTTCGGGTTCTTCAAATCCAGCCATGCCAAGTCGCTGGCTAAATAATCGTCGCTGAGCAGAGCATCGGCGCGGAGTCGAAGAAATTTGGCAAATGCAGGATCATCACTCAAAGCGGCCGCTGCCCGCAAAGCTTTTGCTGCGGGTTCCAGAAAAGCTCGAAAAGCCACTCGGTAGGGAACTGCTTCCAGGTTTGCCTGCTGCCAACGCACAATCGTGAATTGATCGTAGATCGATGACTTCTGCTCCGGATGCTCCTTGACATATTGCTCGACTTGATCGCGAGTCAGATTAGCGGGATAGAATCCGCGGCCAGGCGGCAGCGGTTCAGTTCCGACGAAGGGCTTATTGTGATCGAGGAGATCAAAGCGCGAGGCGTTGATCCACATGTAGCGCCGCAGTTCGACGTCGCGAGGATTGTGGCTGGCCGCCAGCGACTGATAGAGTGTGAGACCTTCCGGGTCGCTTTGCCTCCAGTAGATGCTCTCCAGGTAGCTACAAGCCTCCACCAGTTGTTTCACGAGTAGCTGCTCGCGGGCGCTGAGGCCCGCCGCCCTGAAGGGCATTGACACGCGGCGGAACTGGGCCAGACGCTTCTCCAGATCGGGCGCTACCTTCAAATTGGCTGGCGCTCCGCCCTTCGCAGCGGAACCGATCATCAGCTTGCTTCTCTGTTGCGCAAATCCGAAGGATGACGCGACGACGAGAAGAATTAAAACTGAAATATAGCGCGCAAAAAAATAATGCGGGAATAAAGGATGGGAGAAAAATGGTTTCTTTATATTCAAATTGCGAGTGGGAACATTCATCATCGAGCATAAGTCTATCAAAGGCTGCGATTCATTTTGCGGAGCCGTTTATTATGGACGTATGCGAGAAGAGAATGGCGCTCAGACCTTGCTCATCGACGCAGACGACACGCTCTGGGAAAACAATATTTATTTTGAACGCGCGATTGCGAGGTTCATTTCGTTCCTCGACCATCGCGAGCATTCGCCCGATGCAGTCCGCCTGATACTGAATGACGTCGAGCGGGAGTCAATTGTGACGCACGGCTACGGCCTGCACAGTTTCTCGCATTCGCTGGTTCAGACTTTCGAGAAGCTTTCGGTTGATCCCGTCACCCCCGAGCTACACGAACGCATTCGCAGCTTTGCTCACCAGATTGCAGACCATCCCATCGAAGTTCTTCCTGGCGTGCCTGAGACTCTTCAGTATTTAGGCGAACGTCACCATCTGATCATGATGACGAAGGGAAATCTCACCGAGCAATCCGGCAAAGTTGAGTGCAGCGGATTGAAAGAATATTTTTCAGCCGTCGAGATCGTCGCCGAGAAGGACGAGTCGACCTACCGGTCAGCCGTCGCGAAGTACGCGCTGGATACGGATTCCACTTGGATGGTGGGGAACAGTCCGAAGTCAGACATCAACCCTGCACTCGCCGCTGGCTTGCACGCCGTTTTTGTGCCACACGACAGCACGTGGATTCTGGAGCATGAAGAAGTTGCGACCGTCCCGCCGTTGCGGCACCTCTTGGTGTTGGAACGGTTCGCCGATCTTAAACAGCATTTTTAGATCAACTGCGCGCATTGTCAGCAATTAAAAAGCCGGGCTTCGGAATTGCTCCGGCCCGGCCTGTTTTCCTTTAACTTATGAACCGATCATCGATTTGCTTAGTTAGTCGGAGTTGAACCAGCATTCGCAGCGGTTGTCGCCGCTGGCGCTTCCGCGGCGGTAGGCACAGGCGAGGGATTTCCCGCGCCAAACCGTGAAAGCCTCGGGTAGAAAGGCGTAACCTCAAACGGCATCTTGTCACGTGCTGACGTGATCGCGACCGGTTGCGCCTTTACGATTTCTACTTTGTCGTCCCATGGATTCATCTTAACGCGTCCCCCGAGCGGCAAGGCGGCAATCTGATCAAGCTTGTTCCAATCAAGAGCCGGCGCCGAGTTCGCAAGTTGCGCCATGCGCGTCACAGTGCCATTTTCAGTGATGTTGTTACCCAAATGCGCTTGCAGCAACGCGCTCAATTGCGGTGAACGAACCTGCAATGCCTTGATGAAGAGTCCGGCGGAATCCAGCTTCTGAGCATAGGGTGACGCTTTCAGCATCTCTATAGCTTTTTTGTCAGCGGCTGTCTCCTCCTCGGGGATGTGCTTGAATCCCAAGTTTCTGTAAGTCGTATCGTCGGAGAAGAGCATGCGGTCGTTGAATGCGTACTGGCTTCCGAGATTATGTCCCAGAACTATGTGAGCCAGTTCGTGGGATAACACCATGGCCAAGCTGCCTTCATCGGGAAGCACATCTATCAGTCCGCGACTTACAACGATAGTATTGCCCACGCTGAAGGTTTCCAGCGGCGAGGTTGTAAGCACTCGCGTTCGGACTGGTCTCGGGAGCTCGATGTTATTGGTGATCTCGATGTTGTTGACGACGGTTTGCAGGATCTTGTCAACGTCGCCTTCTGGAGCAAGCAATCCTGCCTTCTCCAGTCGTTCAACTACGTTGTCTTCAGCCTGCTGTTGCCACTCTCGCTCTGCGGCTAACGGAGTAGCATCCTGCGCGGTCGGCGTGTCGTCCTTCACGCTGTCGACTTTGATGTTAGTAAGTTCATCGTTAGGAGTTACCGTCTTTAAGTTATAACCCCACATCCGAGTCTGCGCCTTGAAGGCAATCTTGTTCTTCGCGCCCGCCGTAAAGTCGCCTTCTTCGCTATAAATGTAGGCTGGAATCCAGTAACCCGGAATCAGATTAAGACGCCAGCTATCCATGTGGAAGTAGTAACTGTTACGCGAAGGATGCGCATATGTACCGTTGAGCCGGACGATATTGAAGTCTCGGTCCTCAACCCAGATACGACCGATGAAACGTCCGCGTCCAGCATCTTTTTTAGGAGTGAGATCGAATACCAGGCAACGAACGTCGCCGAGGAACTCGCGGCGCGCGTAGTGAAAATCGTAGTGCTGGCGGTCAAAATCACTGCGATCGACAAAGACCATCCAGGAAAACCCAAGCGGCTGGTATTGAAATTTTAACTTGTTTTGGAGGCCGCCAAGGAGACGTTTTTCCATGCTTTCTACCTTTTCCTTGCGCTTGCTGTCCTCACGGAGGTAGTCATTGCGGTCGATGGAGTCACTGAGATCCATGCGCCCGAGAAAATAGTGGTCATCCTGCGGAACCGGCCCCAGTTGCGGATCCTGCGTTAGATTCTGGAGATAGGTCTCAACGATCGGAGTGCGCGGCGAAAGGAACTTGATCAAGTCCTTCTCACGCAGAATCACCCGATCGATGACCTGATTCATCGTGGTTGGGGGCTCAAGGTTAGCTGGCTGCGCTGAAGCCGGCTGTGCTGCTGAGACGGACTGAGGATTCTGAGGCGCTGCCGCTGATTGCTGCGCCGCCGCCGCTAATGACATCGTCAGCAGAACCAAGACCATCCATTTCATGTTGCGCATAACTCTCATCTCCAAAAATTCAGTATGCCAATTGAAATACAACGTGCACGACTGCGGTGGAATCGATTGCTTGTCCGTTCCGTAACGCAGGTTTAAAACGCATTTTGTTAGCCGCCGCTATTGCTGTCTCGTCCAATCCATGGCCAAGTCCGCGTACTACTCGATTCACATGCAACTGTCCGTTCGCCTCGAAAGTGACTTCGAGTAAGACTTCGCCCTCCAGCTTCAGGTTCCTCGCCTCTACAGTGTAAGCGGGATTTGGCTTGAAGGTGATTTCAACTGAGGTACTTGGCAGGCCCGTATCCATGCGCTGCGCATGAGGAGTATTTTGTGCGACCTCCTGCGTTCCGAAGCCGGAACTTTGCACTCCCGCACTGCCGCGTCCGCTTCTGCGCCCGTCTCCCTGACCGCCGGTGGCGATGCCGCTGCCGAAATCGGCGCTCGCAACCGTTCCTTTAATTCCTTTCGCTCCGCCTGATCCGTTGCCCTGCCCTGGGCCTACTGGCATGTCGAAGGCTCCGGCGGTTGAAGCGATGAGTTTTCCATTTGGCTTGCTGTGTTCGCTTGGCTTGAGCCCGTTCGGATCGCCAAATCCGCCGGTCTGAACTTTTTCAATTGGAGCATTCACTGTTGGAGTAACAGAACTTCCTTGAAATTCTCCCGTGTGGATGAGAACCGGGCGCGCGCCGCTGGTTGCTTTTAATACGGCAGGCGCGAAGTTGTTTATCGTCACCTTGGGCGGTTCGATTTCCTGCTGCTGCGGTTTGGGAGTGCGGACTTCCTGTGGCACTACTAATTTCGGCGATTGAAAGATGGGCTCCGGCGGCAATAGCTTGGCATGTATTGGCAGAGGCTTTGGCTTAGGCAGTGCCTCTGGCCGCAAAGACGGGCGTGGGACCAATTCTGTGACGCGATAAATTGGAGTGATCAGCAGCGTATCGGGCATGATGATGCCAAAGAAAATAAGAAACAGAATCAGCGCCGAAACGATTCCGTAGCTGGTCGCAAAGGTGCGCCAATCCCACTTCTTTTCAGGCAGCAAGCCGAGTTCAAAATTGCGATCGTACGTTGGCATAAGACTCCAAAAGGGGCCCAGGCTGGGGAGAGCGCTTGGCTTGGAATATTCACCTTATGGGAGATTGGGCAGGGGGTAAACGTGTCGCTTGCGGCTGTCCTTTGGTAACCACGGCGGGAGATCGCTCGAGCGGGCGAATTACTTTGGTGACGTAGCCCGAGTCCGCGCAAAAAGGAAGAAGACGGGAACGCCGGCCAAAATCACAAGGCATCCGCCCACGGAACTCTTCAGATTGTCGGTGAAGGTGTAGTAAAGAAGAGCTGCGGAAACCACGATAAAAAGCGCCGGGATTACGGGATAACCCCAGACACGATAAGGGCGCTCGGCTAAAGGCTCACGCTGTCGAAAAACAAAAACTGTGCTGCCAGTAACCATATAGAAAAGCCATTCCGCAAAAATCGCGAGAGAAAAAAACTGGCGAAAACTGCCACCGAGGAGCAACAGAATGATTGCCAGTCCGCACTGCACGATAATCGCGATCGAGGGAGTGCGAAAGCGGGGATGAACCTCAGCGATTGACTTGAAGAAATATCCGTCACGGGCCATGGCGAAAGGCACGCGTGCGCCACTCATGATGGACCCGTTGAGGGTGACAAGCATCGAAACCGCCATGCCTGCCGAGACCAAGCCGGCGCCCAGGTGCCCCAGCACGAGTGCTACCGCGTCTGACGCGGGGCGTTGCGAAACGGCCACAGCTGCCGCCGGCAGTACATATTGAACCGCGGCGTTCACCAGGATGTAGAGCGCGCCCACCGTGGCTACGCCCCAAATTAATGCGAGCGGAATATTGCGCTGCGGATTTTTTATTTCGCCCGCCACCATGTTCAGATCGTTCCAGCCGTCATAAGCCCAAAGGGCAGCGACCAGCGCGGCGAAAAATCCAGCGATGCCGCCTTTCGCGCCGCTAAACTCAGTGGCGAAGTTCGCCCACGTTCCTGCGCTGTAAGAGAATCCGACTGCGACAATCCCCAGGATGATTGCAACCTTGAGTAGTGTGAAAAGGAACTGAAATTCTCCTGCTCGGCGAACGCCAATGTAGTTGAGCCATGAAATTAGAACGGTCGCGCCCACTGCTACTACTTGTCCGTAAGTGACCGTGAAAGTGTGCGCGGTTGAACTGCCGGAAAACACGCTATAGGAAAAAAATATCTGTGAAAAAAAAGAAAAGATGGGGAAGGTTTGAAGAATTCGCACGAGTCCGGTCGTGATCGTCGCAATGGACGCCGGTTTGGCGATTAAAAAAGTTGTCCACGAGTAAAGAAATCCTGCGAGTGGTCCATAAGCATCGCGCACATAGACGTACTCTCCGCCCGCCTGCGGCTTCATGGCGCCGAGTTCGGCGTAGGTAAGTGCCCCGAAGAAAGAGAGCAATCCGCCGACCATCCAGGCGAGATATACGAGGCGGGCCGAGCCCACCGCCTGCATCATTTCGGCGGGAACGAGAAAAATTCCGCTGCCTATGATGGTTCCCACAACTACCGCGCCGGCGTGGGACAAGCGAAGATCGCGCGCCAGTTCCGGGCGAAGTTGGCTGTCGTTTGCGCGTTTGGGCATGTTCTCTCTGTTTTCTCCGCGATTCAAGCTTTTGCTTCACCCCTCCACAGGAGGCTTGCCGCATATCCCATGGCGAACGTCACGGACGTCCCAGTGACTACCCACCACGTCCACGCGACACTGGAGCCGAGCCACAGATAAAACTCAATTGCAAGTCCTGCGCCCATGCCCACCATTGCCCCGCGCTGATTCGCGCGTTTCGTCAGCACTCCCAGCAGAAACACTCCGAGCAGCGCGCCATAAGCCACGGACGCGATTTGCAACCCGACTTCCACCACTCGCCCTACCCGATGCAGCGCCAGCACCGCCAGCCCGAACAGTACGAGCGCCCATCCGACGGTCGCCAACCGCGCCAGCCGCAGCCGCGTTTCTTCACTCGCAGTGGCGCGAAACTGAAGATAGAAATCGACAATTGAAGTCGATGACAGGGAATTCAGCGCCGCGCTCAAGTTCGACATCGCCGCCGCAAGAATGGCCGCGATCAGCAGCCCCGCGATCCCATGAGGCATGCGGCTCACTATGAACGTGGGATAGATCCTGTCCGCCCGCCCAAACGCAGATGACGGGACCCGGTAGTAGGCAAACAGCATCGCGCCCACAAGAAGAAACAACGCAAACTGAAAGAAGATTGCGACTCCACTCGACAGCAATGCCAGTACCGACTGCCGCTGATTCCGCGCTGCCAGCAATCTTTGCACGATGAGCTGGTCGGTGCCATGACTGGCCGTCAAAAAGAACGCGCCGCCGATAATAGCGCACAGCGTATAAGGTTTCGCAAAGTTCAAGTGCGGCCAATGCGTCGATATCACGGGATCGTAAAAGTGAAGATCGAACACCTGGAACTTGTGCATTCCCGCCGCAATTGACTGCACGGAACCCCATCCGCCCGGCACAAGATGGAGAATCGTGATCAGCCCCACTAGCGTTCCGCCGACATACACAAAGGTCTGCACGACATCGGTCCAGATCACCGCCGCGAGGCCACCCTCAAACGTATAGATCAAAGTCAGCAGCGTGATGATCGCGATCGAAGCGATTTCGCCGGTGCCCAGCGCAATCGATACCACGATCGACACGGCATAGACCCGCACCCCCTCAGCTGCTGCCCGCGTCAATAGAAACAGGCCCGCCGTTATCGTCCGCAGGTCGGACCCAAACCGCCGCTCAATCAACTGATAAGCCGTATACAACTCGCCGCGAAAATACTGGGGCAGCAGCACAAAACTAATAATGACGCGCCCGATCATATATCCCATCACCACTTGCAGAAACGTAAAGTTCGAATCGTAAGCAAGGCCGGGGATGCTGATGATAGTCAGGGTGCTGGTTTCCGCCGCCACAATAGACAAGGCAATGGCCCACCACGGAATGTCGCGATCGGCGAGAAAATAATCCCGCATCGTGCGCTGACGTTTGCGGAACCGCAGCCCGAAAAGGGTGATGCCGACCAGGTAAACCGCGACAATCAGCAGGTCGATCCGATTCAAACCCAAGCGATTCCTTCCGTCTCTGACCGTGAACTTCACTGTAGAAACGCGGCTTTGCCACGCCTCACGCAGAGCCTGACAGTTCGCAGCATTGTACAGGCATGGTCCGTGGGATTTTTTCAAAAATCGTATCAAGCCAACCTGTGTTAGAAATAGCGCGATGGCCTTCTATCTTGGCATCGATGCAGGCGGCACCAAGACGCGGTGCGTTGTGGCGGATGAAACCACGATTCTTGCCAGGGTAATAGCCGGCGGAAGCAACATCATTCGGCTTGGTGAATCTCAGGCCGGGAATGTTTTGCGCGGCGCGGTTCAACAAGTCTGCGCCACAGCGAGGATTTCTCCGGGACAAATTCGCGCTTGCTGTATTGGAGCGGCCGGTGCGGCAAGGCCGGAGATAGCGGCGAAAATTCGCAGCATCTTCTCCGAGGTTGGGCTTACCAACATTGAAATTGTAGGCGACTCCGTGATCGCCCTCCACGCTTCTTTCGGCGCGGGGCCCGGAGTAATCGCTATTGCCGGCACTGGCTCCATTGCTTACGGACGTGGCGCCGACGGCCACACCGCACGTGCTGGAGGATGGGGATTCGCCATCTCCGACGAAGGCTCTGGACATTGGATTGGGCGGAGCGCCGTCTCGCAAATCTTGAATGCCCATGATCGCGGCCAGGAAACAGCGCTTACTCGGTTGGTGTTGCGAACGTGGAAACTCGACTCCATCGATGATCTCGTGCGGGAGGCTAATTCGATACCCCGGCCAGATTTTCCGCGCCTGTTTCCGGCCGTTCTTCGCGCTGCCGAAGAGGGCGATAGGGTCGCTCGCGAACTGCTCACCGAAGCGGGACAAAAGTTGGCTGCGCTCGTGTCGATAGTCATCCGCCGGCTCTTACCGCAGTTGCGAGAGAAGCATCTGGCGGAAGGTTTGCCTGCAGGAGAGATGCTGCCGGTAGCAACAACGGGCAGCGTCTTTCGCCAGTCTAAAGACGTGCGGCAGGTGTTTTGCGACGCGCTGCAAAAGACTTTTCCGGGCATTAACGTGCGCCAGGATTTCGCCGAACCCGTTGCAGGCGTACTGGCGCGGGCTCGCAAACTAAGAGTTATCTAAAGCGTTGCGCTGGCAGAAGACGTGGTTGTAAATTCCCGAAGAAGAAAAGTCTGAAGACAGAATGTCCGGCAAGGTGAATTCCGACAAGAAAATTCTCGAGCCTGAGCCAACTGAGCCGACAAGAGAAACAGTTGACAAGTCCGCAGTTGCTGAATGGCTACGCGCCGCCGCTGGTCCATCTTTAAGCGAGGATCTGGCCCTCGCCCTTCTGAAGCGCGCCGACTTGCCTGCGGACGTGCTCGAAAGTCTGGCCAAAAACACGAATGCACTTAAGAGCCGCAAAGTAAAAATCGCGCTGGTCGGCCATCGACATACGCCGCGTCATGTCTCCGTTCCGTTGGCTCGCCAGTTGTACACCTTCGAATTGATGCGAGTTGCGCTCTCGCCCATCGTTCCTGCCGATATAAGAATTTCCTTCGACGATATCCTGATCTCGCGCCTGAAGACAGTCACGCTAGGAGAACGCATGACGCTGGCCCGCCGCGCCACCGGCAAAGTAGCCGCCGCACTATTACTGGATGTAGAGGATGGCGACAGGAAAACTCCAACGGACGATGCTGGGAAATTCGATAGTAGGAAATTCGGTAACGGGAAAAGATTCAATACTAAATCTCTGTCGCTGGAGACGCGAGTGATGCAAACCGCGCTTGAAAACCCAAGGTTGACTGAAGCTATGGTTATCAGTTCGGTGCTCCGCCCTATGGCCAAGGCCGCATTAGTGAGTGCGGTTGCAAAGCATCCAAAGTGGTCCAAGCGCAGAGAGATCCGATCTGCTCTTCTGCGGACAGAGCATCTGTCCCTGGCAAATGCCCTTAAGTTCGGCGGCGAAATTGCTGCTCCGCAGCTTCGCGAAATACTTGCCAGTTCGCGCCTTCCAGTCTCAACCAAAAATCAGCTGCTTCGGGAGAGCGACGCGCGCGACGGCGCATGTTAGCGTTTATCGGCCGTACAACGAACCGCATTTAAGCGGCGAATGAGGAGTTATCGAGATGAATAAATTCGCGACGGCGTTTCTCATACTGCTTTTTTTCGCATCGCCTTCTGGCGCCACGAAACAAAAAACTCTGAAGGGGGAAGAACTCCTACGTCAACTCGATGCCAACTTCGCTGCGGACGTTGCGCTGCATGGCCACGAGGCGTTCATCACCTACTTTGCGGAAGATGGCGTGGAAGTTGTGGATGGCGGCGGCTTCGACAATAAAGATGCGATGCGCAAACAGCCTCCATGGCCGGAAGGGACAAGCCTTACGTGGACGCCCATCAAGGCGGGGATGGCGGCATCAGGCGACCTTGGATACACCTATGGCAACTACATCTACACTGCCAAAAATAAAGAAGGAAAGCTCGTGACCAGCTATGGCAAGTACACTTCGATCTGGAAAAAGCAGAAGGATGGTCAGTGGAAAGTAGTTGTTGACGTGGGAAATTCCAGCCCGTCCCCGAAGTCTGGGAAATGAGTGCCGCTGATCTCGGGCAGTTGCTCTATGCCATGCGGTGATCAGGCTGCAGCTTTGGCGCGGATCGCTGACATGAGGTTTGCTGTAGTTTTTACCTCCATGCCGTAGCGTTCCCCGCCACGCACGATGGGACCGCCGATGGCGTCTAATTCAAGCTGTCTGCCAGCCACAACATCTTTTTGCATGGAACTGCGCATGGCTGTAGGAACGCCCTCGAACACGGCCTGAATCTGCGCTGCCACCAGATCCGCGCCGCTCGCATTTGCCACCGCGCAGGCCTCGGCAACTGCGGATTTCAAGTTCTGCCGCCACGACTCATCCGCGAGGACTTCCCCTATGTTCATGCCCGACGCCGACGTTACCAGCGCGAAAGGGGCGAGGAAACAGAGCTTATTCCATAGAAGTGTTTGCTCATTTGGCATGAATTGGCAGGTAAAGCCAAGCTTACGCAATTTCTCGACGATTGTTCCCAGCAAAGGCTCGCCGCTGCTGGTGAGATTCAACCGGACGAATGGAGAGCGCTGAACAAATTCTCCGGGAGCGCTTCGTTCCGCTTCCACGGCTATCGTTGCCGGAATTACACTTTCCTTTCCAAAGCGCTTACGCAGCACTTCAACATGATCAACTCCATTCGACAAGGGGACGACGTGGCGCGGCGATTGCTTTACAGTTTCGAGCGCAGCTTGCAGTTGATATGTCTTGGTTGCGATCCATAGCACGTCAACCGGCTCCTCCAGTGTGGTAACGGCTCGTGCCGGCGCTGTTATTGCTTCGACGCCAGAGGGACGCTCCAGCGACAAGTTGCTCGGGTAGGCCGCCAGCTTTTCAGCCCGGACGATCACGACGACGTCTTCGCCGATGGATGCCAGAACTGTGCCAACCAGACCGCCAATTGCTCCCGCCCCCAATATTGCATGTTTCATACGGCTCTCCCGAAAAGGAATAGCTATTCTTTGATGCGATCGCAGTCAGCCTGGACTCGCCTTTACGCTCCGCACGCAAATCTGTCACACTGGCCACGCACCTCTGCCATCACCAACCTATGGGCAAGATTCACGTTCTACCGGAGAGAGTTGCCAACCAGATCGCCGCCGGCGAAGTGGTGGAGCGTCCTGCGTCGGTAGTGAAGGAATTGCTGGAGAACGCGCTGGACGCGGGATCCACTCGCATTCGTATTCAGATCGAGGCGGGCGGAAAAAAAATGATCCAGATTACGGACAATGGTTGCGGCATGGTGCGCGACGATGCCATGCTGGCCTTCGAGCGCCATGCCACCTCGAAAATTAAAGATACCGATGATTTGTTGAGCATATCGACTTTGGGATTCCGCGGTGAAGCTCTTCCCTCCATCGCATCAGTGGCACGGCTGCACCTTGAAACCCGCGCCGCTGACGAAGCTGCAGGAACGGTCCTCGAAATCAATGGCGGCAAGATGATCCGCGTGGAAGAGGCGGGGTTGCCATTGGGAACATCGATCACAATTCGCGATCTTTTTTTTAATGTGCCAGCACGTAAGAAATTCCTACGAGCGGAATCGACTGAACTCTCGCATATCGCTTCGCTGGTGACACACTACGCATTGGCGCATCCGGAGAAGCATTTCGAACTGCACTCCGCAACCAATGCCTTGCTGGTCGCGCCGCCTGTGGCGGGTCATCGTGAAAGAGTCTTTCAAGTGTTTGGACGCGAGACTTTGGATCAGTTGATTCCGCTAGCAGCGGTGCAACCGCTGGAGCGTGTGGGATTGCCGCAGCCTCCGCCGTGGCGGCGTGCAGAACCTTCTGTCAGTGAAAACTGCGACGCCGCCGAGCAGGCTTCGCGGGATTTCGGAGAGATCCGGCTTCATGGGTTTGTTTCCAAGCCGGAGATTCAGAAGCTAAATCGCAATTCAATTTTCATTTTCGTGAATGGAAGACTGATTCGCGATCGCCTGATTCAGCACGCCATCACCGAAGCTTACCGGAATATTTTGCCGCCAACAGTCTTTCCGGTCGTTTTGCTTTTTATCGAGATGCCGACTGCTGAAGTCGATGTAAATGTGCATCCCTCAAAGACAGAAGTACGTTTTCGCCAGCAGACCGTGATTCACGATTTTGTGCGCGAATCTGTGAGGGCTGCGCTAATGAAGGCGCGGCCGGTGCCGCAGTTCTTGACGGAGATTCGAGCGCAGGCTACGGCTAGTCCCGGATTGAGTAGCCCGGGAATGCGAAATCGCGCTTTGAGCGACGAAGCGAGCGGCGGCGCAAATACGCAACGCGCGCCGTGGCGAGATTTGTACGAACCGTTGGCGCACGGAGGATTTGCGCTGCAAGCACCCGCCATTCCGGCGACCACCGCGCATCTTGAATTCGAGGGTGGAATTTCAGTCGACGCCAACGCAGCTGTCTCTCTCGAACGCGCTCCGCAAGACGCCGCTCCTTCGCAGATAAGTCCTGAGCAATCAGTGCCCGATCACGGATGCGCGCCGCCAATTGCTGAAGAGCCACATGCCGCGCCAAATCTCGAATCGTTACGCACTTTGCGTCCGTTGGGCCAGATTCGAAATTCATTCATCCTTGCGGTAAACGAAGATGGATTGTGGATCATCGATCAACATGTCGCCCACGAGCGTGTACTGTTCGAACGGGTGCTTCGGCAACGCTCAGCGCAGCAGGTCGAAAGCCAGCGATTACTTATGCCGCTGATCATCGAATTGACGCCAGCGCAGCAAGCCATCTTCAGCGACATTGCGGAAGAACTCGCGCGAAATGGTTTCGAAGCGGAGCCTTTTGGAGCGCGCAGCGTGGCGGTAAAAATCGCTCCCGCGGGCGTTGACGCGGCGCAAATCGAGCACATGATGAATGAGATCTTCGAACAACTGACGCGGGAAGATCAGGCCCTCAATCTGGACGCCGTGCGCACCCGCATCGCAGCCTCAATCGCGTGCCACGCGGCCATCAAAGTCAATATGCCGCTTGAACAAAATAAAATGGAGTGGCTGCTCGCGGAACTCGCCAAAACGGAACATCCGATGACGTGTCCGCATGGCAGGCCGGTGGTGCTGCGCTATTCCATGCAGGACATTCAGAAAGCATTCAAGCGAATTTAGCTTCGAGGTGCGAGCTGTGAGCCTCGAGCTGCGAGCAATCTAAGTTCGGACCAGGACGAGCGCCTAGGGCTCGTGTTCCGCCGATGAGACAGCGTGCGCTAATCCGCAATCTGTGTGTTCTAATTTAATCATGACTGACTTGGAGCTCCTGGAAGCTCGCGCGCATAAGTGGCACCTTGACGGTCAGCCTGTGCGTACCCTTGATGACGCGCGCGTGTTTCTCGAGTCGGTGGGATTCTGCCTGATGTATCCGACGCGGCCTGCGATTCTAGCTCCCACCTTTATAGGAGCCTGGGTTGGTGCGGATGACAAGTTACCGGCGCGACAGCACGCTTACGCTGACCCTCGGGCAACAGAGGCGACCGAACTGATGGTGCGCGCGCTTCGCGAGAAGTCAGCTTACGAGGCGCCATTGATCGACGAAAACAATGCATTTCTGCTGGCGGCCTCGGTGTTTCCTTACTTCTATTCGCTGGTTGGCGAGCGCAACCCGAAACAGCCGCCGGCATCTGGTCCGCGATCTCCGTATTCTCCACTCGCGTGTGACGCTTTCGAAATCATCCGTCGAAGTGGGCCCATTTCAAAAACCAAGCTTGGCGAAATGCTCGGCGGCTCGGTATCCAACGCTGGCCTTGATCGCGCGTTGAGCGAACTATGGGCCAAGCTCCGCATTACTCGCGTGGATTACACCGCGGCCGAAGGTTCGGTGTGGGACGAGTTGTCGCGATGGGCGCCCGAAGTGGTCCGGGAAGGCGTCGGAATTTCCATGCCCGAAGCGCTTTCCGGTTTGGTTTCTAAATATCTGGAATGTGTGGTCGCGGTCGATGAAGCGGACGTTGAAACTTTCTTCGCGAACTTCGTTGCCCGCACCAGAGTGAGAGAAGCAATCCATGCCCTGCTATCGGCCCGCGAATTGAGCTTCATCCACGTGGGAAGTAAATCGCTGTTGCAAGTAACGCCGCCGAAACAGGTATACATTCCAAAGCCGCGCCCAGAGCGCGTGAGCTAGAACCCTCCAAATCACTTCATGCGCCTTCTTTGCCTGTGCTTCTCTGTATTTTTGTGCTCAAGGTCTGATACGCTCCGTGTACAATGCTCACTTCGCCATGCACTCAGCCCGTGTCCTCGAGCCAATGAACGATTCGTCCCAGCGAAAACTTATTATTGCTATTGATGGCCCTGCTGGGGCCGGCAAGAGCACCATCGCCTCCCGCCTAGCACGTAAACTCGGCTACGTGAATTTAGAGAGCGGAGCAATGTATCGCGCGCTGGCGCTGAAGGCCATCGAGTGGGACGCGTCATTTGATGATGAAGATACGCTGCTAAAGATGGCTCAGAATTCGCAGATCACGTTGGAACGCTCGATTGGTGGCAACCGCGTTTTGCTGAATGGAAAAGATATTTCGGCGCGAATTCGTGAACGCGATGTAACCGAGGGAGCGTCTCGCGTGTCCGTCCATCCGAAGATACGGGAGTGGATGGTGGCGCGGCAGCGCGAGATGGGCGTCGGCGGAGGAGTTGTGATGGAGGGCCGCGACATCGGCACGAAGGTTTTTCCCGACGCTGATCTAAAGATTTTTCTCGATGCCGACCCCGTAATTCGCGAGCAGCGACGACTCGACCAGCAGAAAGTAAAAGGCGCCTCCGCACAAGCCATGGCTGCGGAACTTCGCGAGCGCGACCAACGCGACCGAACGCGCACCGCTTCTCCGCTGGCCGCAGCCGAAGATGCGGTAGTGCTCGACTCTACAACGATGAGCGAAGAGGAAGTGCTGAATCGAATTGCGGAGTTAGTAGAGCGACGGCTGGCGGCAAGAAGCTAGCGCCTTTCCTAAGCGAGACGTGCGATTCGCAAAAGCGTACGCCCGGATCATTAGCTTCATCCCTGCTACTTCTTGACTATTCCAATTCCTAGCTCTTGCAACTGTCCCTCCGCAACTGGCGTCGGAGCCTCCATCATCAGATCCTTGGCAGCTGCGGTTTTGGGGAAGGGAATCACTTCTCGCAAACTTTCCGCTCCAGCTAAAATCATCACGATGCGATCGAGGCCGAGTGCGATTCCGCCATGCGGCGGCGTACCGTATTCGAGCGCTTCCAGAAAAAATCCAAAGCGCGAACGCGCCTCCGCTTCGGTCATGCCGAGGGCATGAAAAATTCTGCTCTGCACATCCTGGCGGTGAATACGAATCGATCCCGATCCCAATTCCGTTCCGTTCAACACCACGTCATAAGCGAGAGCGCGAACCATGGCCGGGTCGCTTTCCAGTTTGTCCATATCTTCGTCGTGCGGCGAAGTGAAAGGATGATGCGCAGCCATCCAGCGCTTTTCGCCTTCATCGTATTCAAACATGGGAAAGTTCGTGACCCACAGAAAGCGGAAGTCGCCCTTCTGGAAAAGTTTGTGGCGATCGGAATATTTCTGTGCCAGTGCGACCCGCAACAATCCCGCGGACGCATAGATTGAGAGTTCCGCTGGCGTAACCTTGCGCTTGCTGGCGGGGTGTGCGTCGCCAATAGCCGATTGCGCCGAACCGACCACCAAGACGATAAGGTCGTCGGTCGCCGCACCCGTCTTCGTCCGCACTTTCGCGCCAGCCTCCGGGAACTTTGTTTCGATACGCTTGAAATCCTCAAACACTCGCGCTCCGCCTTTTGAAACAAACAGCGGCTTGATATCGTCACGCTCTTTGCGCGAGAGTTCGTCGACGTGCGGGATGCGAAGCGCAATTACGGGCAAGTCTTTATTGATCGCCAGTTGCTCCAGATCGGCGGTGGCAAAACAATCTGCAACATCGGTAAATGCAGGGACCCTTAGGTCTGGCTTGTCGATGCCGTACTGACGGATGGCATCGTCAAAGTCCATACGCGGAAAAGGCGTCTTGATCTCATGGCCAGCGGCCTTGAATGCAGCAGTCAAGAAACTTTCTACCGTCTCCCAAACTCGTTCCGGCTGCGGATAACTCATCTCGAGATCGATTTGAGTGAACTCTGGCTGGCGGTCAGCGCGCAGATCTTCGTCGCGGAAGCAACGCACGATTTGGAAGTATTTGTCGAAGCCAGAAATCATTAATATCTGCTTGAAGAGTTGCGGCGACTGCGGCAGCGCGTAGAAAGAACCCGGTTGCACGCGGCTCGGAACGAGATAATCGCGAGCTCCTTCGGGGGTAGAGCGCGTCATAAACGGCGTTTCAATTTCGAAGAAACCTTGCGCCGCTAGATTTTCGCGAATCGCAAGCGCCACCTTGTGTCGCAATTCGATATTGAACTGCATGGCGTCACGCCGCAGATCGATATAACGATACTTCAAACGCATCTCTTCATTCGCCAGCACCGTGTCGGACGGCAAGAAGGGTAGGGGCTTCGACACGTTAAGAATGCGCAACTCTTCCACTACAAGTTCCACTTCCCCGGTAGGAATATTGCGATTGATGGTGTCAGCATCGCGGCGTTTTACCGTGCCAATGGCGGCAATCACGAACTCGTTGCGCAGCGCTTCCGCTTTCTGGTGGATGGCGGCATTCAGTTCGTGATTGAAGACGACTTGCGTTACGCCGGTCCGATCGCGCAGATCCACGAATATGATCTGGCCGAGATCGCGTCGGCGATTGACCCATCCCATGAGCGCCACCTTTTTGCCCGCATCGGAGAGCCGCAGCGCTCCGCACATATGAGTTCGTCTTAGATCGCCTAGAAAATCGAGCACGTTTTCCCTTATCTATCCGATTAGTGCAGCCTGAAATAATTTCTGTAAACGGACTACGAATTATAAATGGGATGGTCTGTGGCCGTACCGCGGCGATGCCGCAATCGTTAAACAGGTTGGTTAATGAATGGCTTCAATGCCAAAAACTTTTTTAGCGAACACTCGAAATTCCAAGCTTATACTTGCCGACACCGAGTTTCTGACAATTTGAAGGAGACGAGAACAACATGAAAAAACTAATAGCAGTCTGTTTCGCATTGGGGATTCTAATTTCGGGTATTGCCTATGCTCAGGACACCATGAAGAGCGACACGAGTAGCGATTCGACGAAGTCTGCTCCAGCGAAGAAGACAGTCGACGTAACCGGCAAGATCAGCGAAGACGGTAAATCATTTGTGAGCGACAAAGACAGCAAAAGCTGGACCATCGTTAATCCGGCCGCAGTCAAGGGACACGAGGGACATCACGTTACCCTTACCGCTCATGTAAATGCGGACAAGAGTGAAGTTCATGTGATGTCTTTAAAAATGGCGAAGTAGACAGTGTCTGATCGTCAATTCGATTCGCTAAGGGGACGGTGCAGTTCAAGTCCCCTTCTTCGTTGTGCGAAAAGATGAATCTAGCTAATCTAGGTCGTTTTCGCTCCAAAGATTTGACGTGACCTGGCGGAACTTTAATTTCCATTGGCCATGAATTCTTGCCCAAGTGTCAGCCATGTGTCGGTAGCGCGGGCGCTCTCCCGGCACGATCAGGTTGTAGGCGACTACGGCGGAATCGTCGTTCAGTTTGACTACTGCGAAGTCGTATGCTCGCACGTTCGCGGGCATTCCGCTTCTCGCGGATTCTATAACTTCACCTTTGTCGTAAAAGTCGCCATTTGTTTGGATGCCCTGAAAATCATCCGCAACAGCGGCGTCGACAGCGGCTGTGTTCTTACTGAGGCAGGCATTGAGGAACTGCTTCTGCCGTCCGATCAGCTGTTGTTCGAAGGCAGACAACGGCTTCGGAGAAGACGTCTGAGAAAGCACATGGGTTAAGCACATAAGAACCGTAGCCACGATCGGCGGAATCCTTCGCATAATCGCCTCCAAACCAAGAATTTATGCAGCGCTTCTTTAACAACAAGCCATAGAACAACAAACTATAACCGCAGGCCCTGGAGAAATCGGAACGAATAACATAGGCGGCCGTGACCTACTTTCGCAAAAGTCTTTGCGCCAATTCTGCCCGTGGAACCGTCTCTTGTTCGCCCGAGGCCAAATTCTTCAGCGCGAATGCACCCGCCGCAACTTCGTTCTCGCCTACGATGAGAATAAACCGCGCTCCCATCTTGTCGGCGGCCTCGAACGATTTTTTTAAGCGAAAGGATTCATCGCCAAGATCTACCACAAGATCGTGACGGCGCAACTCGCGCGCCACTCGTGCAGCTTCACGATTCATCCCAGGCCCGAGCGGAGCAATATACACATCGGGCTTGCGCACGACTGACTCCGCGGAAGCTGTCAAAGACAGCACGAGCCGGTCTTCTCCGATGGCAAATCCAATTCCCGGTGCCGCAGGTCCGCCGAGCGCTTCCGATAGACCGTCGTATCGCCCTCCGCCGAGAATCGCATTCTGCGCCCCCAGCGCTCCGTGAGTAAATTCGAATGCCGTGCGCGTGTAATAATCCAAACCGCGCACCAGCCGCTTGTTTTCAACGTACGGAATCGCGACCGCGTCCAAGATGCTCTTAACTTCTTCATAGTGGACTCGGCAAGCGTCATCGAGAAATTCGTTGATGGTCGGCAAAGTTTCAATAATGGGCTGGTCTTCGGGAACTTTACAGTCAAAGACTCTTAGCGGATTGGTCACCGCGCGGCGCTGGCAGTCCGTGCACATCTTGCCTACCACCGGAGCTAAGGCCTGACGCAAGGCTTCGCTGAATCTTGCGCGGTCGGCGGGGCAGCCCACGGAATTGAGTTCGAGCGTCCAGTTGGTGATGCCAACGCGGTCTAGCAAAGTTGCGAGCAGTTCGAGGATTTCCGCGTCTCTGGCGGGAGACTGGCTGCCCGCGGATACCGGCCCGATGACTTCGGCTCCGATTTGATAGAACTGGCGGTAGCGGCCTTTTTGCGGACGCTCGCGGCGGAATTGCGGTCCTATATAGAAGAGCTTGTTGAGACCGCGGTCCCAGAGTTTATGTTCAATGTAAGCGCGCACTACGCCGGCGGTGTTTTCCGGGCGCAAAGTGAGCGACTGGCCTTTATCGCTTTCAGCGCGGCCGCGATCTTCCCACGTGAACATTTCTTTTGCCACGATGTCGGTTTCTTCTCCGACTCCGCGCGCAAAGAGTTCGGTCGATTCGAAGATAGGCGTACGTATTTCATGGAAGTTGTAAGCGCGAAAGACGTCGCGAACCGCGGCCTCGACAAAGTTCCAAAGCGCCGTATCTGGGGGAAGAAGGTCTCGCGTTCCTCGAGGGGATTTGATCATTTCGGAAGTAGTCGTTGAGTGTCGATAATAATTATGTTGGCTTCGTCAAGCCCTCCGCATGATGGCGCTAGGCGCGACTTGACCAGTTTAACGTCCAAAAGCAATCTGCGGACTTTACGCAATCAATGTCGAATGATGGACTGAATTGTCCTCGCGGTTGATACTACTCGAAAGATACTTGCCATGGGTCGAATACAATTCATCGAAATTCACGAGCAGACCTGGTTCCCATCATCGATCAGGGACGAAATCACGGATGCGCTTCAGTTCGGGTTCAAGCTTTTGAGAGTCTACTCGCCGATCGCCCCGCGCCTGCAATGCGCATTGGATTCCGCCAGAGGAAAAAAGATTGGTGCGCAGGAAATTGTAGACATGTGTTCAGGGGGCGGCGGGCCATGGTTCGATCTCGCTCTCAAGCTTCAATCTCAAGCATTGCATGAGGAGAAACGCGACTTGCAGGTTTGGCTGACGGATAAATATCCGAACCGGGGCGCGCATAAAAATCTGATTTCAACTTTCGACCATCGCATCACTTCATACCCGCGCTCGGTTGATGCCGTGAACGTTCCCGCTGAGTTGCAGGGGTTCCGAACGATGTTCACGGCGTTTCATCATTTTCAAGAAGACGATGCTCGCAACATACTTCAAAGTGCGGTCGATGCTGGTGAAGGGATTGGAATATTTGAAATAACGAGGCGGGCGCCCGCAGCTGTAGGACTCGTCCTAGCCTGGGTTCTTCTATTGTTCGTCTGCACTCCCTGGATAAGTCCGTTCCGCTGGTCGCGCTTGCTCTGGACCTTCCTTGTTCCCATCATTCCGTCGGTGCTGCTGTTCGACGGGATCGTTTCTTGTCTCAGAACATATCGCCCGTGCGAACTGAAATATCTCGTGGATAAATTGAGTTTTAATAATTATCGGTGGGATGTGGGGGAACAAAGGTGCGGTCTAGGCAGACCTCGAATTACTTATTTGATCGGCCATCTGCCTGCGCTTCGATCGAACTGATTAATACGGCATTTCTGTAGAGACGGGGCTTGCCCCGTCACACCCTCACATTAAAATCCGCGCGGTCGCAATATGGAGCAAGACTGCGTTGTGCCACTAGCTGGCGAAGTACGCCGCGTTCTTTGCCGCAAACTCTTTCTTGTCCTCTGGAAGTTCATCCACGACAAAAATTGAATTTGAGGTGCAGGCCGGAATGCATGCGCCGCAATCGATGCAACCGTCGGGATCAACATAAAGCTGAGTCGCCGTCTCAAATTGGGCTTCATCTTTTTTGGGATGAATACAGTCGGTTGGACACACCTCCACACAAAGCTCGTCCTTGATGCAATTGTCGGTGATTACATAAGCCATGATGCTTCTCCTGAGTTTGGTTAGAGCGGATTCAAAAGCAAGACTAGCCGCAGATGTCCCCCTGGGCGGTGATTTGCGTCACAGCGCTGGGTGATTCTGTCACGCAAATAGGTGACCATCGTCACCTAGTAAACGACGTCCGGGGAGTTATAAAGTATTCAAGTTGCAATCCTGGAAACACAGAATTGCCCGGTCTCACCCCACTACCCCACACAGCCGCTACCCCAGCGGCGGACCGGGCAATTGTTAACAAAGTTTTAAATCTCGGTTTCGGAAATGAAGAATGTTTGATTGTTTCCCGATAAATCAGGGAGAGGCGCTTTCAGTTGCGCGCCCTTCCACGCCTACCGTAGGAAAAATCGTTGTGCTTCTGCTTTCGATTTGCGTTGGCAATCGAGTGATGAGCGCTCAGGAGTCGCGCTTTGCTTCGGCGGCCCCGCCAAAGGCCGCCGACGTTAATTTCGCCGCATCGCGCTTCTGGAAGCCGTCTACGGTGGCGCTGGTCGCGCTTGATGCAGCTGCGAAGACTGCTGACTCTTATGCAACGCGCCGTAATATCGACGGCGGAGGAGCAGAATACAATCCGATGGCGCGACCATTTGTGCACACAACTTCGATCCATGTGGTCTCCATGTCTGCCCTCCTGGGCAGCGAAATTTCAGTCGCATATTGGCTTCATCGCCGGCACCGTGAGAATCGGAGCCGCGCCATTTTGTTGGGCGGAGCGGTCATGAATGGGCTGGGCGCGGCGTGCAGCTTTAAGTATCGTGTAGCGGATTGGTAGCCTAAATCATTTCCACTGCAACCGAATCGGCGCCTCGCCGGTTCAAAAGTTTTCCTCCTTTCATTCTTCCGGCAATTCTTTGACCGACTTGCGCCTTACCTCGGAAACTTCCATGATATGTTGACTGTTCGCAGTTCGAGCAGCATCTAAAATCCATGATCCGCTCCTACAAAGGCGTCACGCCACAATTTCCCGAAACTTGCTACATCGACGATTCTGCCCAACTCATCGGAGACGTTACTGTCGGCGAACATTCCAGTATCTGGATGAATGCCGTGCTGCGCGGCGATGTTCATCAGATCCGCGTTGGACATTATTCCAACATTCAGGACAATTGCGTTCTGCACGGCATGAAGGAACTTTACGGCGTCTATCTCGGCGACTACGTCACCGTAGGACACGGCGCCATCCTGCATGGCTGCACAATTGAAGCCAGGTGCCTCATTGGAATGGGCTGCATTATCCTCAACGGCGCAGTCATCGGATCCGGCTCCATCATTGCAGCTGGCACTTTAATTCCCGAGAAAACAATCGTTGAGCCGAATTCCCTTTGGATGGGATCGCCCGGAAAATTGCACCGCCGCCTCGATAAAAAAGACGAAGAGACAATTCTTCGTTACGCTGACAATTACGTCGGATATAAGAAGTCGTATCTGATGGAGCGGAAGGGCATCTAGGCCCTTGCTTCTAACGCTGGTGTATCCGCTCCAGAAGCAATCTCCAGACGCAAAGAAGCCGCATTCAACAATTCTGCGTCCTTCAGCTAATATATAAACCAACCTTCTTTCCTTCCGACAGAATGAATTTGATCGAATCGCAATCAGAGATTGGGATGTCTCCATCGAGCCCTACTATGCGGACGCTGCCAGTAAGCGTAATTGTCCCGATCCGCAATGAGGCCCGAAATTTGCCGAGATGCTTGCAATCGCTGACCGGGGTCGGGGAAATTTATGTCATCGATTCGCAGAGCACCGACGATTCGGCTGCTATCGCGGAAGCTCACGGCGCTAAAGTTGTTCAGTTCCATTACGCGGGTGGTTGGCCGAAGAAGCGTCAATGGGCTATGGATACTCTGTCGTTTGCCCATGACTGGATTCTTTTGCTTGATGCGGACGAAGTTTTGACTCCGGAGTTAACCAACGAAATTCGTGAAATCCTTGAGAATCCCAAGGCCGTAGGTTATTCGATCCGCCTGCAATTGTATTTTCTTGGGAGCATATTGCGGCACGGCGACGCGAGCTTCTGGAAGCTTTCACTTTTCCGCAAGGGGAAGGGGCGTTTTGAATGCCGATTGAAGGATCAGGATGCTTCCATGGCCGACATCGAAATCCACGAGCACGTGGTGGTTGACGGACCCACCGCGCAGTTGCGGCATTCGCTCGTTCACCACAATGTCGATTCTTTGTCGCGCTACATCCTCAAGCATAACGAGTATTCGAACTGGGAGTCCCGTGTACTTCTGCGGCGTGAGGGCGATCCCGAAGAGATGAGCGCCGACCTGTTTGGCACTCAGGCGCAGCGCAGACGATGGCTAAAACGCCATCTTTTTCGCCTTCCAGGATCACCCGTTCTCCTGTTCCTTTATAGATATGTGTTTCGTTTTGGTTTTCTCGACGGCGTCCCAGGATTGATTTATTGTTCGTTTCAGGCCGTGCAGATGTTTCACTCCAAGGCAAAAATGTACGAGCTGCGAACTGGGAGGAACTGATCGATGTGCGGCATCAGTGGCCTCGTGAATTGTGGCGACGCGGAAACACTCGCGCGGATGACAAACGTCCAGACGCATCGCGGTCCCGATGACTCAGGGCTCTGGGAGCGGCGTTTCCCCAATGGCGAATATATCGGCCTCGGAAGCCGCCGCCTCGCGATTCTCGATCTTTCGGCCGGCGGCCACATGCCGATGTCCAACGAAGACGGCACGGTGTGGATCACTTACAACGGCGAGATTTACAACTTTGTCGATCTGCGCCGCGAACTCGAAGGCAAGGGGCATCATTTTCGCTCGCACACCGATACGGAAGTAATAGTTCACCTTTACGAAGAATATGGCGTCGACTGCCTCAATCGCCTGAATGGAACGTTTGCGTTCGCGATCTGCGATTTGCGCGGGCCTTCGCCTAAATTATTTCTGGCGCGCGACCATTTCGGAATCAAGCCATTTTATTATTTCGAGCGCGCCGGCAAACTCGCTTTCGCGTCTGAGATTAAGGCGCTGCTCGAGGTGCCGGGAATCGAAGCGAGCATGAACATGGAAGCGCTCGACAAGTTTCTGACGTTTCTTTGGGTTCCTGATCCACTCACCATGTTCGACGGAATTGTCAAGCTTCCGGCAGGCCACTACGCGCTCTGGCAGGGTGGCGAGCTCCGAGTCGAACAATATTGGGACCTGACCTTCCCTGCAGCGGAACATCGCTTCGAGCGTAAAGAAGCGGATCTTGCCGATGAGATTCGCGAACGCTTCTCCGCGTCGGTGGATCGTCAGATGGTGAGCGACGTTCCAATTGGAGCCTTCCTAAGTGCGGGGTTGGATTCATCGAGCATTGTTGCAGTGATGGCGCGAAAGCAGCCTGTGCGGACCTACACCATTACATTTCCCGAAAACTATCGCGTGGGCGAGACCGCGATTGACGACCCCGGAGTTCCTCGGCGCCTGGCACGCAAACTGGGCTGCGAACATCATGAGATCGTCGTCGAGCCGGATGTTACCAATTTATTGCCGAGTCTGACATGGCACATGGATGAACCCACCGCGGATCCCGCGATCATCACGGCGTATTTGGTTTGCCGCGAGGCGCGGAAAAATGTCACCGTACTTTTGTCTGGCGTTGGCGGAGACGAAATTTTTGCAGGATATCGCAAGCATGTCGCTCATGCCTGGGCGCAAGAATATCGGCGCATTCCCGGCTTCGCGCGCGCCGCCGCCGAGTACGCCTTGCTCAGCCTGCCGTCGATGCGCGGAACTGCCCTGAAAGGATCTGTGAGATTGGGCAAGAAGATGGCCCGGAGCGCGGCGCTAAATCCCGCGGAAGCTTTTATCAGGAACTGCACTTATCTGGATGCGGAGCAAAGGACGAACTTATATTCAACAACATCGCCGCTCCTCCCAGATATGAATCCTGGCAATCAACACTTGGCAGCCTTCGACAAGGTGCGCCACGCGGATTTTCTCAATCAGATGCTCTACCTCGATACTAAAATCTTCATGACAACTTTGAACCTGACTTACAACGACAAAATGAGCATGGCGTCGTCGGTCGAGGTGCGAGTGCCATTTTTGGACCGCGAGTTTGCGGAATTCGTCGCCTGGAATGTGGCGCCTGAATCCAAATTGAAAGGGAAGTGGCGTCCGCTAACGAAGCACATCTTTCGCGAAGCCATGCGCGGAATGCTCCCTGACGAGGTGCTTCGGCAGCCCAAAGCGGGATTTGCCGCGCCTGTCGATTATTGGCTGGCGCACGATTTACGCCCCATGGTAGACGATCTGCTTTCAGAGAGTCAGGTTCGTAAGCGCGGACTATTTCGGCCGGAGGTGGTTAGGAAATATGTTGACGGGCAGCGCCGGGGAACAGAAGACTGGTCGATGCAGATATGGCAATTGCTGACGCTCGAAATCTGGATGCAGCTGTTTCTCGACGGCGGAGCGCGAGCGTTCGCGCAACGAAAGATTGGGGCACAACAGCTCGCTACCGCATAAGCGGAAGCTCTCACGAGCACGTAATTTCATGACAACGAGAACTCTTCGCGCTTTGAACGAGACTGCTGGATTACTGCGCGGGCCGCAGCGCATTGTCCCGCTCATCGCCAAGCTCGCTTCGGATGAACTGCGCACAACGTTCGCCGCGCGCCACCTGTATTCGTATACATCCGCGACCGTTCAAACTGCGAGTGCGTTGCAATCAGTCATTGACTGGATTCTGCGTGCGCAACGTGGTGATGGCGGCATCGCGGCGTATTACAGTTTTCTCAGCGGATATTCCGTTTCTTATCCCGAGGTGACCGGCTACATTATTCCGACGCTGTATGATTTTGCCCAAGCGACGGGCAATCCAGCCGTCACCCACGCGGCTGAACGCGCGACGCAATGGCTACTTTCCGTGCAAATGTCTTTAGGCGCTTTTGCTGGCGGACTCCACGGCACGAGTCGGGCCCAGCCATCGATTTTCAATACCGGCCAGATTTTGCAGGGGTTAGTTCGTGCGCACATCGAAAGCAGGAGCGCACAAATCATGGAACGAGCCGTGGCCGCTGGGGATTGGCTGGTCACGGTCCAGCAGACGGATGGCGCATGGTCTGGTCCCGCGGCCTATCAGGGATCGGCGCATACCTACTACAGCATGGTTTCCTGGGCGCTCGCTCAGCTGGCTGC
>Ga0182024_10004130_pt1 | contig 33774 bp, 30 predicted proteins | sample P32metaG_FD_120480 | JGI IMG/M metagenome (GOLD analysis project Ga0182024, IMG submission 120480) | Permafrost microbial communities from Stordalen Mire, Sweden - P3-2 metaG (Illumina Assembly) | ecosystem: Environmental > Terrestrial > Soil > Wetlands > Permafrost | place: Sweden: Stordalen... | reverse complement strand
CGATCCTTCCTCGGCAATTGAACATGCACATGATGGTAGCTCTGCATGTCTCCACTATGCGCACCTGTTGCATGCCTGGAAAGTACTCAAAAAGGTACATATTCATGCGGTCATAGACCTAGGACATATCGGAACTAATCTCAGGACCCGCAAATCAATGCTTGGGTTCCCCGTCGAAAATCACTCTTCCTGCACGAACGGTATACAACACATGGGCGAAATCCTGCAGTTCCTCTTGCTTTGGATCTCCGGAAAGCACGGTAAGGTCTCCGTCATACCCAACTCTCAACTGGCCCACATGCGATTCCAGATGGAACTCTTTTGCTGGGTTCACCGTGAGCATGGAAAGAACGTCACGAAAGGTCAGCCCAGCGATCTGCAACTGGTGGTACTCCTCGCTTACGTCGTAGTCGGTAAGGTAGCCAGTGTCAGTGCCGAAAAGGAGCCTGCCCCCGGCGTGGTGAAACTGCGCGACGATGTCGCGGATTTTACCGATATGGCTGCTTCCGGAGAACAGCTTCAACGTGGGAATCATAGCCATGTGCTTGCTGACCATTTCGTTTACGAGGTCTGCATCCATGCCTGCAATCGTGTCTGGAGCATGGGCCAGAACGTCCACCCCGCCTTCGATTGCGATCTGAACGCCTTTGAGATCGGAAGGATGAGCGAAGACAAGTTGCTGGTGGTCGTGGCCCGCCTGCACTGCAGCCTTGGCAATCTCCAGCGGCATGTGAGTGATGTCGTCTGGAGTGAGATAGGACCCAGTGAACAGTTTGACCACGTCCGAGCCGTGCGCCTGATTTTCTCGTACAGCCTCGACCGCCGCAGCAGGGGTGTTTGGTTGCTGCAGCTTCGCTCTTACCTTTTCAGGCAGATCATCCAGGTAGAAAGGAATGCCGTGGGGCGGATAAAGAGCGAATCCAGAGGTGTAGATGTTCGGACCGGCCACCTCTCCGTTTTGGATGCGCCGACGAAGGACGACTGTGTCGCTCGGGTCCGATGCTATGTCAACGACCGTAGAGAAGCCCGAGTGCGTCAACATCGCCTGCATGTCACGAGTCAATTGCTCGGCTGGGCGGCTCGCCGCACCATCCCATTGCGCCCCTGTGAAGTGAACATGTGAATTCCAGAACCCGGCAAACACCACGCAACCATTGCACTGCAAAGCAATTATCCCCGCAGGAGTGCGAACGTTGCTGCCTAGAGCTGCAATCTTGCCCCCGCGTATCAGAACGGTTACATGTGTGCGAGAAGGTGCCTCCGGTGAGGTGTAGACCTTTGCATCGCGGATCACTACGTCCTGAGCCGGAGCGATCGCGCACAGCCAAATGAACGGCAGCAGAACCAGTAAAGGGCGCATATGGAATTGTATGTGCCGCTATACGGGTCCAAGCTGCATCTTTATAGGCGCCAACGAGGATACCTGGGATTGATAACGTGAACCGCCGATGTCGCCGGGAGCGATTCTCGCTTGACGCGAAATCTCTAGTGCCGTATCGACAGTGCTCCGCATGCAAGGATTGAGCGGTCGCCGATTCCCCGGTAAACCACAACCGCTCCCGCGCTACATCGCTGCGGCCACCACCTCATTCCACTGTGCGTCCCTTGGATTGCAGATCATTTCCGCTCGACGGAGCACAATGAAACTGTCCAGGCATGTACGTTGACGGTTTGCCACGATCCGGTTGGGTGCAGTCCAATCTGTCAGGGATGTGACCGGTCTATACCCCCCCTCATGCCCCCTCCCCCCTATGGGGGGTGACTCATCCGTTAACACCTCGGACCAAAGCGTTCGCAGCTCCGCATCGAAATTCTTCGCAAATTCCCGCCAACACCTGGGCCAGATGCCGCAATTGATCCACGTGGAACATCTTCGGAAAGCCACATTGCTCCTCGGGCCACGCGAAGCCATTGCCTGGACGGCGAGTCCTCGCGATTCCCGCTTCAGTCCTTCCGCAGGAGCGCTTCCACCGCATCCGGGAGCGAGGCAAATCGCCCATCGGCCATTCCCGCCGCCTCTTCCGCGCCCGCCTTTTGCCGCTCCGCGTCGCCCTCGATGAAGACCGTTCGCATGCCGAGGCGCTTCCCGAATTCGATGTCCGAAAGGGAATCGCCGATCATCGCGCTAGTTGACGCGTTGATGTCAGGGAAATCGCGCTGGGCCTGCGCGAACATGCCGGGCAACGGCTTGCGGCAGTTGCATTGCTGCTTGTCGTGCGGGCAGATGTAGAAAGCGTCGACATGGGCTCCATCGGCCTTCAGAACATCCTGCAGGTTGGCGTGGATCGCCTCAACCTCGGCCGCCGAATAGAGTCCCAGCGCGATTCCCCGTTGATTCGACACCACAATCACGCGGATCCCCACCCGATTCAGGCGCGCCAGAGCCTCCGGCACGCCCGGCAGCACACGGAAGTCCGACCACGCGCGAACGTAGCTTCCTTCGGGCATCTTCTCGTTCAGCACACCATCCCGATCGAGAAAAATAGTGCGAAGGGTGCCTGACCATGCACTGCCTGCGGAGTCCGCCACCCCGCTATGATAGCAACAACCATCCGCACGCCAGCCTGCTTCCGTCTAACCAGTCGGGCGGTCGGAAAAGGGGGCGCAGTGATCGGACAGCTGCATCGCGTCATCCACGAGATCGAGGACGAATGGGGCGCCAAGCGCCTGCTCGTTATCGGCGACGTGATGCTCGACAAGTACATCTGGGGCGAGGTCGGCCGTATCTCACCTGAGGCTCCTGTGCCGGTCGTGCGCGGCATGCGCCAGGATGAGAAGCCGGGGGGCGCGGCCAACGTTGCCATGAACCTGGCCCGCCTCGGCGCCCAGACCACGGTCGTCGGCATCACGGGCGATGATGAAAATGCGCGGCTCCTCGGTGACCGTCTTCGAAGCAATGGAGTCACACCCTGCTTCATCTCTTCCGGCGAATTCGACACCATCACCAAAACCCGCATTCTTGGCGGACGGCAACAGATGCTGCGCCTGGACTTTGAGCGCCCGGGTTCAATCGCGCAAGGTGCCCTCGATAGTCTCCTGAAAAAGGCACTCGAACTCCTGCCTGGGTCCCACGCGCTCGTTCTTTCCGACTACGCCAAGGGCGTCATTACTCCGGCGATTTGCCAGTCCCTCATCACGGCCGCACGAAAGCTCGGCATTCCGGTGCTCGTTGATCCCAAGGGAAACGATTATTCGCTCTACCGCGGCGCCACTACAATCTGTCCAAATCTTGTCGAGTTGGCAGGTGCGGCTCGCCTCAGCCCCGCCAATCTTGAAGGCGTGCTCACCGCAGCCGAGCAGATGGTCACCGAGCTCGATATCGAGTTCCTCACCGCAACTTTGAGCGAGAAAGGCATCGCTCTGGTGCGTCCCGGCAATCGCTTTGTGGCTCCGGCACAAGCGCGCCAGGTCTTCGACGTCTCTGGCGCCGGCGACACCGTTGTTGCAGTGCTCGCACTGAGCCTTGCCTCAGGTGTACCGCCGGAAACCGCAGTCCAGTTGGCGAACATGGCCGCCGGTATCGTTGTCGGCAAGGTCGGCACCGTTCCCGTAGAGAAGCACGAGTTGCTTGCTGCACTGAGTCCACAGATCGCGCTGCATGCCGAAGATCGCGTCCTGACACGCGAAGAGATCGTCAAGCGCGCAGCTTTATGGAAGGCCAATGGCGAACGCGTTGTCTTTACCAACGGCTGCTTCGATCTGCTTCACATAGGCCACATCACGCTCCTCGAACAGGCTCGCCGTTGCGGCGATCGTCTCATCGTCGCCATCAACAGCGATGCTTCAGTAAGTTGCCTCAAGGGGCCGAGTCGCCCCATCGTACGCCAAGGCGATCGCGCGCGTGTGCTTGCCGCATTAGCCGCCGTCGATGCCGTGGTGATCTTTGGCGAGTCCACGCCATTGGAGCTTATCCTTGCGGTGCAACCCGATGTACTCGTGAAAGGCGGGGACTACAAAGCCGAGACCATTGTGGGCGCCAGAGAAATCCAGTCTTGGGGCGGGGAAGTCAGGATTGTTCCCTTGGTGGAGGGCTTCTCTACCACCCGCCTGATCGAAAAGGGCGCGGGCCACTGATGGGCTGTCGCCGGGACTTGCGGCCCAGATACAATGATGGGATGCAGTCCCGTAGCCGCTTCCAACCTGCGTTGCAGCCAATGAATTCACAGGCAGGCCACCGGGCATGAAGCGATTCTTTCGCCTTTTGCGGTACGGGTTACCCTACACCTTGCAATGGCTGCCCGGAGTTCTTCTTCTGGCCGCAGTCGGCATACTTGACACCTTTCGCGTCCTTCTCCTGCAGCCTATTTTCGACCAGGTCCTCAGGCCTGATGCACCCGAAGGCCCCATCCTTCTCGGTCTCCCCAATAGCCGTTGGCACTTCGATCTCAGGCAACTCATTCCCCACTTCCTGCACATTCATAATGCCTGGGACGTGGTGGCCTTTGCGCTGGTAGTCTCCACGGTCCTCAAAGGTCTCTGCGATTATCTGGGCACCTACCTGGTAAACTACGCGGGCTTCGGCACCATTACCGACCTGCGCAATCACCTCTACGAAGCCACGATGCGCCGGTCTTCGAGCTTCTTTCACAAGCACCCGACGGGCACCATCCTTTCCACGCTCATCAACGACGTGGACAAGGTGCAAACCGCGCTCAGTTCCGTACTCGGCGAGTTCCTTCAGCAGTTCTTCACATTCGTAGTCGGGCTGGTTCTCGTGATTAGACTGGGCGGATATCTCAGCTGGGCGTTGCTGCTCTTTATTCCCGTGGTCGTCACCTCCGCGCGCAAGATCGGCAGCGAAGTCCGTACCCGCACCCGCACCGGACAGGACAAGCTTGCAGAGATTCAGAACATCCTGCACGAAACGGTAACCGGCAACCGCATTGTCAAGGCCTTCAACACCGAGCTGTGGGAGATTCTCCGCTTTAAGTCCGCGGCGCGCCGCCTTTTCCGCGCCAACCTGCGCAGCGTGCGCATTCAATCCATCAGCTCGCCGTTGATGGACGCCATTGGGGCGGTCGCCATTGCCATGTTTCTGTTCATCGGACGCAATGAGATTCAGCATGGCCATATGACCATGGGTCTGTTTGGCACTTTCATCATCCTGCTTTTCAAGCTCTATGATCCGGTGCGCAAATTCGCCTACTTTTACAACAGCTTCCAGCAGGCGATGGGAGCTTCGGCTTCCATCTTCACTTTCTTTGATACGGAAGACGACGTAAAAGAGCGCCCCCGTGCCGCAGTCCTGAAGGGCTTTGCCAGATCTATTCGCTTTGATAATGTGGGCTTCTCTTATTCCACCGCGGAAGGCGAACATCAGATCCTGCACAACGTCGATGTCGACGTGCGCGCGGGTGAAGTGCTGGCGCTCGTCGGTCCCAGTGGCGCGGGCAAATCCACACTGGTCAATCTCATTCCTCGCTTCTTCGATGTCACTTCCGGCCGCATCGTCATTGACGATCGCGATCTTCGCGATCTGACCCTCGGTTCGTTGCGCCGCCAGGTGGCCCAGGTCTCGCAGGAAACGATTCTCTTCAATGACACCGTGCGCAATAACATCGCGTACGGGCAACCTGACGTAAAGCACGCCATTGTGGAACAGGCCGCGCGCAACGCACTGGCACACGACTTTATCCTGCGCATGCCGCAGGGCTACGACACAGTGATTGGCGAAAAGGGTTTTCGTCTCTCCGGCGGCGAGCGCCAGCGTATCGCCATTGCACGCGCCATCCTGAAAGACGCGCCCATTCTCATCCTCGACGAAGCAACTTCGGCGCTTGATGCCGAGAGCGAATCGCTTGTCCAGGCCGCGCTGGCGAACCTGATGCAGGACCGCACCGTGGTTGTGATTGCGCATAGGCTCAGCACCGTTCGTCGCGCCAATCGTATCGCGGTGCTCGAAGATGGACGAATCACGGCGATCGCCTCACATGACGAATTGCTCACCACTTCGCCCACCTACCAACGGCTCCATCAGCTCCAATTCATGGACATTCAAGAACCGCAGCCACCGGATCTGTTGGGCCTTGATCCCTCGGCGCAATATCCACTGCTGTTTGAGCAAGCGATGTCCACGAAGGGTGGGGAATAACACGCATGCCGATCTACTCCATGACCGGATTCGCCCGCACCCAGGTGCGCGTGCACGATCAGCTTGTCTATACGCTCAGTCTGAAGAGCGTGAACCATCGCTTTCTCGATATTCAGTTGCGCCTGCCTTCGGGACTCGATGCCCTGGAAATGGAACTGCGCCGCGCGATCAAGGAAAGCCTGGTGCGTGGTCACGTGGAGCTGGCGCTTTCCGTCGACCGCTCGACAACCCAGAAAGCCGGCTACAATCGCGAACTCGTTGCCGGCTATCTCGAAGCATTTCGATCGGCGCGCAATGAATTCTCGATCGCCGGCGAGCCCGACCTCAACGGGATTCTGCGCATGCCTGGCGCGCTGCAAAGCGATAGCCGCGGTAACGGAGACGAAGACCCTTCCGCGCTGTCTGAAAGTGTGCTGCAACAGATCGGACCGCTGCTCGAAGAATTGAAGACCATGCGGGCACGCGAGGGCGAAGCGCTCAAAGCTATCCTGCAGGCTTCGCTTGACCGCCTCGCCGAGGCAACGGAGGGCGTGGCCGCGCTGCGCCCTGAGGTCGAGCAGCGTTACCAGGAAAGATTGACCCAGCGCCTCACTGCCGCCACCGGCAACGAATTCAATCGCCAGCGGCTCCTCGAAGAAGTGGCCGTCCTCGTCGATCGCAGCGACATTGCAGAAGAGCTTGCGCGCATGACCACGCACATCGCACATTTCCGGGAATTGCTGTCCGGCAGCGGTGAGATAGGCAAGAAGCTCGACTTTCTTCTCCAGGAGATGAACCGCGAAGCGAACACGCTACTCTCCAAAACTGGCGGAGTGGGCGGAAAAGGAACGCGCATCACTGAACTCGGGCTGGCCATGAAGGCAGAAATCGAAAAGGCTCGCGAGCAGATTCAAAACGTGGAATAGGAACCGTCAGTAAAGACACGAAGGGAAAAACGGGAAAGTGGCAGGAATTCTTTTCATCATCTCAGCGCCATCGGGTTCCGGCAAAAGCACGCTGGTGAGCGAGCTGCGCAAACAGGTCAGCGGTGTCGATTTCTCGATCTCGTGGACGACGCGGCTACCGCGCGGCTCCGAAGAGAACGGGCGTGAATATTACTTCACATCGCGCGAGGAATTTGAACGGATGCGCGATGCGGGCTTGTTTCTTGAGTACGCCGAGGTCTTTGGCAAAGACCTCTACGGAACTGCCCGCAGCTCGCTCGATGAGGCGCGGCGCGCTGGTCACGACCTGCTGCTCGACATCGATGTCCAAGGCGCAGCGCAGGTCCGCAAAGCCATGCCCGAGGCCGTCAGCATTTTTGTTTTGCCGCCAACGCCCAAAGAGCTGCGCACTCGTTTGCGCAACCGCAGCCGTGCGGAGGGACTCGTTCACGATGAAGAAGTCTACCGACGCCTGGGCGAAGCCAGGAAGGAAATTGAGAATTATCGCGAATACGTCTATATTTTGGTCAACGACTTCCTCGACAGGGCAGTGGCGCAATTGGAAGCCATCGTGCTGGCAGAGCGTTTCTATCGCAATGGCGAGCCGATCGCCTACCGCTCAAGCAGAGTGTTGGAGGTCGCAGCAGGTTGCCGGATTGAAAATTCCCGGGAGCGGCTTAAACCCGTGCTGGAGGCCTTTGGGATCGACGGTGAGTCCGGCCAGCAACAACTTCCATTTGGAGAAGATTCCGATGACGATTGAAACCACATTCGATTCGAACTATCGCAAGGTCCTTGTGGCAGCCCGGCGCGCCCGCCAGCTGCAGAACGGCTCCGCGGCGCTCGTTCCCAGTCACTCCACTAAGGCGTGCCGCATTGCCCAAGACGAAATCGAAGCAGGCAAGATCTCCTATGTGAAGAAGGACGTGCCGGTTACCAAGCCGGTCGTGGAAGACCGCGGCATTCCGATTCTGTCCAACTAAACGGCCCGTTCTTGTTCAGGTAGACTCTGCGCTTACAGTTGGCATCCCAGTTAGTCAAAGGCCGGAAGTCCAGCTATCGCGCCTGATCCCGCGGTAACATTCTGAGGGTACCTTCTACCTGGATTTACGGCCCACTCAAGAACCCAATTTTCATAGCTTCCGGTCAAACCCGGTGCTATGATCCAGAAACGGTTATGTCGATTGGGATGGCCAATCTCGATGGCGCGCTCCAGGTCAAAGTTGGTACTTTATTTGGCCGCGAGCTGATTCTTGTGTCGCAGTCGAAGATGGAAATTCAGACCTGGTTTATGGGTTTCATGATTGGCCGGCGCAAATTCAATAATGAGCTTGTTCGGCAACTCCGCTACGAGGAATGGACACAAGAAGGAGTCCGTACCTGCGGCATTCGGTTTAAATACAACGGGAAGACCCAAGTATTGGTAAAAGCTCTGCTCGATGAGAGCGACTCCCTCCGTACCGTTGTTCGCATCATCAACGTCTATAAGTTTTCACACACCATGCCCCAGGAAGTCGAACTGACTGGCTCGTGAGCGGCCTTGCTGTCGAGCGGTGCATTTCGACGTAGCGAATTGCGAAATATACCGCCTAAGCTCCGCGAGGATGCTTGCACCGAGTTTTGTTTCCCGCATTTTCCGACTTTAGCACGGGGTCAAACGACATCCAAATTAACGCTGCAAGGGAAGCGCCGGATATGGCTCGATCTTCTCCTGCCCGGATGCGCTGTCAAACGTCAATAAGAGGGCCGTACGATCCGGATAGTAATCAAGCAGGGCGCGATTCTGTTCCATTCCCAAATCGTGCGCAAAGATAACTCGCTGGTGGTCGATGTCGGCGCTGTTGTACACCCATTCTTTTTCCACACGCCAATCCGAAGATGGGTAATGGACGATCACAAGTTGACCCCGATTCTTGCGAGACAACGTTTCGATTAGTGCAGCACGTCGTTCAGACCACTTGCCCCAGGAATTCATGTCCAGGGTCTCGCTCATCGACGAGACAACGATGGCAGGCGACACAATAGCAAGCAGCACAAGCGCGACGCCCACCTGCAAATTGCCGATCCGCAGCGTCCGTGCGCGCTCCGCCCAAACCGCAATCATGAGACCCAGAGCGGCCCAAGCCGGTGCGGCGTAATGCTGTGTATGAAACGTTTCGGCAGTCAGCGCGAGCAGAAAGACTGCGTTGACGATGGCCATCTTCCGATAGAGCGGGTCACGCCGTGCGACCGGAACCACCAGAATTAGCAATAACGCCGGGCCGAGCGTCAAAACCATGCTCGACAGAGATCTGATCAAACTGATCTGTACGGATTGGTACCAGGGACCTAGTTTGTGGTACTGGGATGACTCCCACCCGTTCGTGCCGTGCTGAGCGCCGAGTCGAGGCTGGGAGTAAGTAGGTTGCGGGCGCAGGGGTTGGAACCAGAACACAGGTGTCACGTTGTATTGGCGATCGTACAAGAAATACGGCAGGCGGAATGGGCTTCCGGTAATGACCTGGTTGTAATAGCATGTCCAGGCCATACCGATGGTAAATGCCGAAATGGATATCACTAGTACCCGGGTTCTAGGTTTGCGCCAAAGCTCCTTTGCAAAAACAATAAGCACAACCAAAGTGAAGATCCCCCCTTCATAGGGCCGAGTCCAAAAAAGGAGCATGATGCCGACAGCGAAGAGGAATCCACCGAGCGCACTTTGCTTTGAGCGATAGATCCCGATGCCAAGCAGAACGAGCGCGCCCCCGCTCGCAGCTACCGAGCCACCCCAGTATGAGTTCGTCCAATACATTGTCCGTGAAAGGGTGAGACCGAACATCGCAGACACTAGTAGTGCCGATCGGGCAGGTACCCAGGCAAACAGCATCAGGCAAAATGTGAACAGCATGAATGCGTTCCCAATCAGGACCCCATAGAACGCCGATCCGAAAAGAACCTGCCCCAACGCCAAAAACAGAGCTTGTCCAGGCGGGTATTTTGAGGCATACACGGGTCGAACCAGGATGTGAGGCGACTCGAAGAACTTGCCGAGCGTCAGCGGAGGGTTCGCCAGACGTCCGTGGGCGAATGTGTCGGCCCCGAGGAGGTAGCTGAACTCGTCATGCTCCACAGGCTGCGGAATTCCCGTATACCGCAAACAGACGAGCCGGTAAACAGTCCAAAGGAGGACAAGAAGGAGTGCAGCAGACAGAGGACTTTTCAGCCACTTGATCGTCAAAATTTCCCTCGCACGTACCAATCCATCAACCATGGCGCAAAGAAATCGAGCGACGTGAAAATCAGACCGATTTTGGGGACGAAGACGGTTCGCTTTCTGCGCTCTAGGCCGCGAATGATCGCGCTGGCAACCTGGTCGGGGCTCACAATGCGACGGATATCCTCCACGCGTCCAGGGGCGGTTCCGGCAAGCACATGGTCGCGGAACTTCGTATCGACGATCCCGGGGCAAACTTTCATCACTCGAATTCCAGTGCCCATCAACTCGCGATGCAAGGAGTCGTCAATGCAATGAAGCGCCCACTTGGTGGCACAATACATCACCGCCCAAGGCAACGACACCTTGCCACCCACGGAGCCGATGTTCACGATCGTGCCTGATTGCTGCGACCTCATTTGGGGTATAACCAGTTGCGTCAACGCCAACGCTGAAAACACGTTAATGTCGAACATACGCTTCGATATCTCCGTGTCCACCTCTGTCGGGAATCCGTACTGGCCTACACCCGCATTGTTGATGAGCACATCGATGCGCCCGAAACGATTTACCGCTCGTTCAACTATCTCCCGCCTGGTTATCTGTGAAGTAATATCTCCGGCAACCATGAGTTGGGAATCGGATTCATCGTTTTTGAATTCATCACTAGGCAGCGCTGTCAACGCAAGCCTGGCTCCGCATCGACCCATCAATTTCGCGCAACTCGCGCCGATTCCGTCGGAGGCGCCAGTAATTAAGACAACCTTCCCAAGCCACGAACCCGCCGGATGCAAGTCAGTTTGCGCACCAACTCCAATGTTTGGCATTTAAGCAGACCAGTTTACACCAGCTTTCAATTCTCACGTTTATAGTGAAGGATAAAGGGACATTGCTTCGAATCTTGCAAGGCTTTCGATAATGCCTGTTGAGTTATATAGCGTGAGAAGTGACCTTCGTGTTCTCTTCTGCCAGCCTCTGGGCGATGAGCCCGTCTCGACGGCGACTTCGTAAGGCAAATCAGACTACAATTTCATCTATGCGAGTGACGGTTGGCGTCTCGGGTGGCATCGCCGCCTACAAAGCGGCGGAACTGGTGCGGGCCTTGCAGCGGCAGGCTCTTGAAGTGCATGTTGTAATGACCGAATCGGCTACCCGTTTTATTCAACCGCTTACCTTCGCCGCTCTCACCGGCCACAAGGTCATCACTAGCCTCTGGGATGATGCCAATACGACTGAGGGCGCCTACGATTCGTCCATCGAACATATTGGAGAGGCGCAATGGGCTGAAGCGCTTGTTGTTGCTCCGGCAACGGCCAATATCCTTGCCAAATTCGCACATGGCATCGCAGACGATTTCCTGACCACGATGTACCTGGCAACACAGGCGCCTGTTCTCGTGGCGCCGGCGATGAATGTGAATATGTGGGAGCACCCGGCGACGCGGGCGAACATCGAGATCCTGAGCCAACGCGGAGTGAAGGTTATCGAGCCTGGCACCGGGGATCTCGCTTGCGGCATGGTGGGCACTGGCCGCATGGCGGAGCCGGATGCGATCGCCGACGTGGTTCTCAACTCTCTCGGACGCCGACACGATATGGCTGGGGAGATCGTTCTGGTCACTGCCGGGGGCACACGTGAGGCTCTCGATCCTGTGCGCTTTCTTGGCAACCGGTCCAGTGGAAAAATGGGGTACGCGCTGGCCGATGCGGCGCAGAGCCGTGGCGCCAAGGTGATTTTGATCAGCGGACCAACGTCGTTGCATCCGCCGTCGCATTGCGAGTTGATCAAGGTCACCACTGCCGATGAGATGCGCACTGCTGTGCTCGAACGAATGAAGGAAGTCACGCTCATCATCAAGGCGGCCGCTGTTGCCGACTATCGGCCGGTCAACGTTTCGGACCACAAGCTCAAGCGGACTGGCCCATTGACCCTGGAACTGGCGCCGACTGAAGACATACTGGCGGAAGTAGTGCGCCGACGCCAGCCCGGCCAGGTGATTGTGGGCTTCGCCGCAGAGACTGAAAATCGGATGGAAAATGGCCGCGCCAAGCTGCTGCGCAAGGGAGCGGATGCCATCGTGGTCAACGATGTTTCGGGTGACGCCGTCGGCATCGATGCCGACTTGAATGCGGCTACATTTCTCACCAACTCCACTGCCATTGAATTGCACGAGATGCCCAAGCGCAAGCTTGCTGATCGGATCCTCGACGAGATCCTTGCCCTCCGCAGGCCGCGTCCGCTGGTTGTGGAGACCGATGATGCAGCCGACCGGCCGACGCCGCAGGATCGGGTGCTAAGCCAATCTGACGCTCCGAGCGGCTCGCGCCGCCAGCTTATCGTGGAGTAACCCGCTTGCCCCGTTCGCTCGATACCGCCACACAACAGGCTTTGGCAGCGCGCCTGCGCTTCTATCGCGATCTCGGGCTGACCGAGTTCTACCGCCGCCCCTTCGACCCTGCACAGTTTGCCAATCTCCCCGATTCGCAGCCGGAAGAGCTGGTTCCCCCCCAAGCGAACAACGCAGCGAACGATGCCCCGACCGATACCGGGCTCGATTCCAGGCTCGATTCCGGGCTCGCTGCGGAGCCAGAGCAGGGAACCTCAGCCCAGGGAACTGCGGCCTCACAAACCCTTCAGGAGACGAACGCCATTCCGCCCACCCTTCAGCGTCGCCCGACGATTTCCGCGCCTCCGCTAGTCTCAAATATCGTTGCGCCTGCCGAGCGCGAAACCGCCCTTCGCCTCATCCGCGAAGACATGGGCGATTGCACACGGTGCGCGCTCCACAAAGGACGACACAAGATCGTCTTCGCCGATGGAAGCGCCAACGCGCGCCTGATGTTTGTCGGCGAAGGGCCTGGCGCGGATGAGGATGCGCAGGGACTTCCCTTTGTGGGGCGCGCGGGACAACTGCTCAACAACATGATCGCGGCCATGGGATTGAAGCGCGAAGAGGTCTATATCGCCAACGTGGTCAAGTGCCGTCCGCCGGGCAATCGCACGCCCGAACCGGAGGAGGCGAATACCTGCTCGCCGTTTCTTTTTCAGCAGATCGATGTGGTGCGGCCGGAGGTTCTGGTGGCGCTGGGCGCGACTGCGGCGACATATCTCCTTGGCCAGCGGCAGCCGCTTGCTGGGCTGCGCGGACGGGTGCATTCGCTGCGCGGCTCGCGGCTGATTGTGACCTATCACCCGGCGTATCTGTTGCGCGATCCGCGGCAGAAGAAGGAAGCCTGGGCGGATTTGCAAATCGCCATGAAAGAGCTGGGATTGAAGGCGCCGTCCAGGCAATAGGGAACTGGGAATAGGCGGGCACATTGCGGGGCGAGAGGTCACGTTACTTCAAATTGTTCCACGTGGAACAAGGACTAGCCGTCCAGGCAGACGCTTCGCGTGGCTGCGCTGGGTCTTCAAATTGTTCCACGTGGAACAATTGTATTGGCCATCACCAGTGTTGACGCGGGTTTGCGAAGTATATCGATGGTTGTGCGCGAGGACTGGGCGTACATCCAGAGTGCAGACCGACGAGCGTCTCTTACTTCGCAGCGGGAGGGAGGAGTCTGTGTAATCTTCTGCAAATTTGCTTTGGGATAAACGCAAACTTTCAGGTAGTGGGCGCCCTTCGCCTCTGAACTATCGCCGCGTGGTGTTGGCAAAGTAGTACCTCCCGGGGGGGTGCCTGGGGTGCCCTGCTCGGACCGGCCGGATGCCTGACTTCGCGCATCTTCTCCACTTCGATTGTGCGCCGATGGTGGGAATTGTTCTGCAAGGGCGAGGAGGATCCGGGACCGCGAAAGCGGAACGCTTTTTGTTTTGCCGTGGGCGGGTACACGGCATCGCTCGCGGAGGAACACGGTTGGTCCGATTTAGCGGGTAGTGGAAACGCAGACACCCTCAACGTCGCTCGATTCTGGATTCACGAAGTAGCGGCGCTGGAAATACAACGACAGATTCACCAAAGCGATCATGACAGGAACCTCGACCAGAGGCCCGATCACGGCTGCGAACGCGGCGCCTGAGTTGATGCCGAACACCGAGACCGCAACCGCAATCGCCAGTTCGAAGTTATTGGAAGCAGCTGTGAACGCGAGCGTCGTGGTCTTTGAATAATCGGCCCCAAGCTTTCGCCCCATATAGAAGGACACAAGGAACATGACGACGAAGTAGATCAGCAGCGGAACCGCAATCCTTAGTACGTCCAGAGGCAGACGCACGATGTAGCTACCCTTCAGCGAGAACATCACTACGATGGTGAACAGCAGAGCCACCAACGTCAGCGGACTGACGCGCGGAACAAAGTTCCGGTCGTACCACGCGCGTCCCTTGGCACGAACCAGCACGGTACGGGTCAGAAATCCGGCGATGAAGGGATACCGAGATAGACAAACACGCTTTTGGCGATTTCGTAAATCGAGATGTTCACCACTGCGCCACGCAATCCAAACCAGCCGGGCAAAACCGTGATGAACACCCACGCATAGACGGAATAGAAGAAGACCTGAAACAGCGAATTGAACGCCACCAGTCCCGCGGCGTACTGCGTGTCACCCTTTGCCAACTCGTTCCACACAATCACCATGGCGATGCAGCGTGCCAGCCCGATCATGATGAGACCGGCCATGTACTCGGGATAGGCGCGCAGGAATACGATGGCAAGCGCAAACATCAGAACCGGGCCGATCAGCCAGTTCTGCAACAACGAAAGCCCCAGCACGCGTTTGTTGCGGAAGACCTCGTGGAGTTCCTCGAAGCGAACACGCGTGAACGGCGGATACATCATGAGAATGAGGCCCGCCGCGATTGGAATCGAAGTTGTGCCGACGCTGAATCGGTTCAGAAACGGCACCACTCCGGGTTCCAACCAGCCCAGCGCGACGCCGACCGCCATGGCCCCGAAGATCCACCCAGTCAGGTAGCGGTCAAGAAACGATAGACGACTTTTCTTCAACTCAGGGCCTCCTCAAGCTCTGCTACGATCTGCCGATGTTATCGACTTCGCGCTTGATGGCGAGTTGGTCGAGAGTCCCGAGCGGCAGGGACAGAAAGAGACCTATCCTGCGGTCGAGCACCACGAAGGCATCGCGAAACGCCCGTGCGATCTCCTCCGGCGTTCCCTTCACGGCTGCTGGGTCGGAAATGCCCCAATGCGCTGTTGTAGGCTGTCCCGGCCAATAGGGACACTCTTCCTTGGCGGCGTTGTCGCACACGGTAAAGACGAAATCCAGCTTCGGTGCTCCTGGCGCGGCAAACTCATCCCACGACTTGCTGCGGAGCCCGCTTGTAGGCAGCCCTGCGGATTTGATTTGCCCGAGTGCTTCTGGCCTCGGCTGGCCAGAAGGATGACTTCCTGCGCTGTACGCAGCAAATTGCCCTTTGCCGCAGTGGTTCAGAATCGCCTCGGCCATAATTGACCGCGCTGAGTTGCCGGTGCAAAGAAACAGGACATTGTAGTGGGCTGGCATCGGCTTACTCCTTTGCACCGATCGCGATCGGCGTGCAGCAACCCGGCTCGCAGCAAGCGGCTTTTGGTTTGGAAGCCCGGATGAAGGCGCTCATGAACTTCTCGTTCACCTGTGGAGCGATGGCGTCGACATCTACTCCGGCTTCGGTGAGAAATTGGCGCGCATCTTCGACGTTGTAGACGCGGGTGGGCTCGATGGAAGCATCGCGAAAACCCGCTTTCGCCAACTTCGCAAGATAGTCGTTTTCTTCCAGTGCTCCGGCAATGCATCCGACCCACAGGAGCATGCTTTTCCGCACTTCATCCGGCACTGTGCCGCGGACGACAACGTCGGAAACCGCGAAGCGTCCGCCAGGCTTGAGAACGCGAAGCGCCTCCCTCAGCACTCGATCCTTATCCGCTGAGAGATTGATCACGCAATTTGAAATGATGACATCCACGGAGTTGTCGGGTAGGGGGATGTTTTCGATCTCGCCTTTCAGGAATTCGACATTTGCAACCCCCGCTTGGCGCTGATTTTCACGGGCCAGCGACAACATCTCGTCGGTCATGTCCAGACCATAGGCGTGGCCCGTTGGGCCGACGCGCTGTCCAGAGAGCAGCACGTCGATTCCGCCTCCAGAGCCAAGGTCAAGCACGGTTTCTCCGGGGCGAAGTTCAATCAGCGCCGTCGGGTTTCCGCATCCCAGCGACGCGAGCACGGCCTTTTCCGGAATCAGTCCCTTTTCATCCGCACTGTAGAGATTGGTCGTGATCGGATCGCAACAGCGCAGGCCGGGATCGCAACATGCCTGCAAACTGCTCGACTGCGTCACAGCGCGGGCAGCGCTTCCGTACTTTTCCTTTACCTGCTCTTGAACGCTGGTCGTGGAATCCATTCTCGCGCCTCCTTGTATACGCTAAGGCGAATGTATTCTCCGCTAGACATATCTGTCAAGGCGTATATTATGGAATTCGTGGATCGTTCGAAGAAAACCTACGACCTTGCGCTGCTATTTGCGGCCCTCTCTGATCGCACACGCCTGCGTCTGCTCAATCTCATGGATGGGCGGGAGATTTGTGTCTGCTATTTCGTCGAGATACTGGAGCAGAGCCAGCCCAAGATTTCGCGGCATCTTGCCTATCTGCGGAGAGCGGGCGTGGTGGCCGCGCGCCGCGAGGGCAAATGGATGCACTATCGAATCGAGGCGCCTTCCCACGCGGGCGCGGCGAAGATCCTGCGCGAAACGCTCGCGGTGATCAGAGAAGAGAAGGCGATGCAGACGGACCTGGCGCGGCTTGGAAAGGCCTGCTGTGCTCCGCAAAGAGTCTCTGCGCTCGAAGGGGCACCCCTTCCGGTTCAGATTGATGCGGTTAGCTGCTCCGCATGCTGAACGGAGGAGAACAGGCCAATGAACTCATGGAGGAGTTTCGAAGTTCGTTCTTCGAGTTTTTCATGTGGGGATACCAATGCGGCCTTTGCGGCCCGGCTGTTTTTTAGAGGGATAGCCGACGGTGCATGTTGGTTCGGCTCTAGTTCTCTGATCGGGTAATTTCTCATTTTGGGATTCGTGCTTTCCCACCCTTTCGCCAGAGTATTGAACAGCAGGTCCTTCGACTTCGCTGCGCTCCGCTCAGGATGACAGAAAGAATGGGGCATGGAGATGGCACAAGAACAAGCGGTCAGAGACCTAGGAGGGGGTAGCCCCGCTATGCCATGCTGGAATACATGTCGGCGCCCGATGCTGGGGCGGTTATCCCCGTTCCCTATTTCAAAGACAGCACGGTCTTCCGGTGGGAGAACCAGACGCTCCGCGGCGATCTGATTCTTACGCTGCCGGTTGCGCTCTGTCTTGGCATCGGTATCGCGGTTGGCCATCCCGCAGCGGGCATGCTTGCGGCCGGCGGCGCCGCGAACACCGGCTTCGGCGAAAAGCAGTGCATCGATCATTCGCGCCTGGTGCCGATGATCTTTGTCACCTTCGGCATGGCCTTCTCCGGCTTTCTTGGCGTGTTGCTTGGCCATGAAAACCTGCTGCTTGTGTTCGTGTCGGCGCTCTGGGCTTTCGGTTATGGCATGCTCACGACGCGGCCGGACGGATACAGTTGGGTGGGCCAGCAGTGTGTGATCACGTTCCTGGTGGCCTCAGCGTTTCCGGCTTCGTTCGAGGCGGCAGTTGCTCGCGGCCTGCTGCTGTTCGCGGGCGGAGCGTTGCAACTTATCATTTCCTCTCTTCTGTTCGATCTCTTTCGTGATTTGCGCGCGCGTCTCTTTCAGCTCACGCGTTACATGTCAGAAGAGGAAGCCGCTCTTCGTGCGGCGTTGATGGAAACCGCCGAATCGGTGCGGCAGATGCGGTTTCTGAACTCGGCGCTGCCGTATTCGATTCGGCTGGCCATTACGATCGCGATCGCCACGGAGATCTATCGCCGACTGCATTACCCCAGCGGCTATTGGATTCCGATGACCGCGCTGCTGGTGTTGAAGCCGGACCTGACCGATACGGTTAGCCGCGCCATTGCGCGTGTGCTTGGGACCATGTGTGGGGCGATCGCGGTGAGTTTCTGTCTTGCGCACCTGCATCCGACGCCCATCATTCTGGCGTCCTTTACGGTGCTGTTTGCGTGGCTCGCGTTTGGACTGGTGAACGTGAACTATGCGCTTTTTTCGATGGCCATTACCGGCCATATCGTCTTCCTACTTTCACTGAACGAGATTCCGGGGCAGCTTGTCGCGGAGCGGCGAACCTTCAGCACCGTGCTGGGGGGAGCGATTGCCCTGTTTTTTCGGCTGGTGGTTATTTCCTATCGTCGGCGCCACTGGCTGAGGGCTTTGGCGGTCGTTCGACACGTCGTACGGGAATGATTTTTGCCGGGTTAGGGAAGAACGCTCGGCTCGGGCGCCTGCTGGGATTGGGGCGGCATGGCGGGATTGAAGATGGAGAAAGCGTTTCGGCCACGGCTCTTGGCCCGATACATCGCGACGTCGGCATTCTGGAGCAGGTCGTCGGCGTGGACGCCTTCTTCAGGATAGGTGCAGACTCCGATGCTGACGGAGATGGAAACCTGCCGGTTTCCAGGTTCGAAGGGCGCGGAGAGGGCCGCTACGATCTTGGATGCGACTGGTTCAGCCTCTTCACGACGGTGCAGATCCTGAAGAAGAACAATGAATTCGTCGCCGCCGATGCGCGCCACGGTGTCGGTCTTGCGCACAAGGGAGAGGAGGCGTTCCGCGACCCAGCAGAGCAGCTGATCTCCGGCCATGTGTCCCAGCGAATCGTTCACTTCCTTGAATCGATCGAGATCGATCATCATGACGGCCAGGACAGACCCGAAGCGACTGGACCGCTCCAGAGCCATTTGGAGGCGGTCATTGAGCAGAGTGCGATTGGGCAGATTCGTCAATGCGTCGTGTTCCGCCATGTGGCGCAGGCGTTCCTCGTTGCTGCGGATCAACTGGGTCTGCTGCTCGACTCTGCGGCGGAGCAGGGCGATCCAGAAGAATGCGGCAATGGCGATGATTACGACGACACTTACCGTCAGCAGCGCACGGGCCGGAGTCCACCACGAGGGTGCTTGCAGTACATGGATGTCCTCGGGCGAGCGGAGAAGGAGGCGCACGGATTGCGTGCGTACGGCGCCTTCCTGCAGAGTCGTACCCTGGGCATCGACCTGCACGGAGCAGATTCCGGTGACGCGGAGGCGGCTTCCTTCTTTCCAGGGGAGGGGGATCCCTTTATTGGGGCTTGTGGGCAGAATTACGGAAAAGAGAACATTGTCTGCTTGCAGGAAGAGGGTGGGATTGCTGGTGCCCCGATCTTTGCCGAGCAGGACGCCATCCATCGTGACGAGCTCATCGTCATTGTCGCCGCGTAGCGCTTGCGAGGCGGTCAACATTCTCGGTGTCGGCAAGCTGCCGGCGCCCGCGAGGCGAAAAGCGGCGTTCTCTAACGTCGATTCGTAGTCGCTGGCGAGGGGGAACCCGGTGACGTCGACCAGCTCTCCCACATTGACCTGGGTCGATTGCGTGGTCTGCATGCAGAGCCCGTTGGCGGCCTGCTGGATGCACAGGATCTGACCCGGCCACTGCAGCGTTACGGTACCCTGCAGATGGACCCGGCGACGATATTGGCGATTCGGCGAATATCGGAGCAGATCGGGAATTGGTACTGCAGGCTCGGCAAACGGATCGGCCGAGGCGGCCTCGATTACTTTTACTTGATCCAGATCAGGAAAGAAGAGATGGACGCCGACCAGCTGGCGATGCCGGTTAAAGACAGGGGCAGAATTGGCATGGAGACGGATCAGCGCGTCGACCAGGCGCTCGTAATCTTTGCCAGGCTCGCGGAGGGTTGTTGCGCTCACCGGTCCACTCAAAGTGGCGATATCGAGGATCACGTTTCCGGCTGTCATGCGCACTGCGTGGACTAGCCCTTCCACCTCGACCCATTGGCCGTCCTCGGGTGCAGTGAGCAGTTGCGTCATGGTGACGGCCGGAGCCTCTGGCGGAACGTGGGATTGACCGACGACCCGCACCTGGGGCCGCTGCACGATGGGCGCATAGTCTCCGGCACCGCTTACCCCGGTCACGTCGACCAGAGTGCCGGCCCTGAGAGGCAGAACGGGCCTGTAGGGGACAGCCACAAAGATGCTGCCCGACGAATCGTGGACAAACATGGCGCCGTGCCGGGGATCGATGCAGGGATCGTAGTAGGTGACTACCGCACGCAGGTGAACCGGATACTGCCGTCCCGCCTCTTCAGGGGAGAGGCTATGGACTTGGTGTGCTGTGAGGAGAGTGTGCAGCGGACTCGGGGGGCGCTGAGCATTGGCCACAGAACATGCCAAGGCTACGAGGCAGGCAAATGAAACGCTAAACTTAGGCCGCTCCCGATCCCAGCATTTCAGTCGCCCGTCCAATTCGATGTTTGTCGGGCGCCACTTCACCCGTTCCCTCTTCCTGCTAACTGCACTTGCGATTGCCGGGCATGGCGCAGCGATCGACTCTACCCAAGGAAAGAGTAGCACCGCTTCAGCTATGAAATGACGGCCTGCACGATCTGGCTGGGTACGATGGTTTGTGTGCTCGGGAAGTATCGGGATTTCGCATTGTTCTGGCACAGTTGATGATTTCGCGAGGTGGCAGCATGTGTTCTTCAGGACTGTGCTAGGTTCTTTTCAGGACTTGTCGCTGATCGATGGGCGCATGTGCACTTCGATGAAGTTGAGAGTTGAGCTTCCACTTTTCCGAAAAATTCCCTCCTACGCGTCGATTTGGCTGGTTTCGTTTTTTTCGATTGCGATCCTGCTGCAATGGCTGATTTATGACGACTGGATGCATGACAATGGCCAGCTCCGGCTGGTTGGAAGCGCGCTGGCGTTGGTGCTGACGTTTCTGTTCACTTTACGGTGGCAACTTGCCAAGCGGGGGCAGATGATTGAAGTGATGCGGCGGTTCGAGACTATTCGATGGATGAACGATCGCATCAGGAATTCTCTGCAGGCTATTGAATGCCTTGTATTTGCCACGCATCCACACGTAACAGATCCGGTACGGGATGCGGTGGATGCGATCGAGAATGTGCTACAGGAGCTGCTGAATCAGACGCATTCTCAGCTGGGCGCCGAGAGACGGAGTTTAATTGAACCTAATCAGGTGAAGCCCGCCTCATAAATGAAGGCCTCAAGAGTTGAATGAAGCGAGCCGATTCTATTTGCTCCCGGTTAAGTTTATTATTTTAAATTACTTGGATAGACTTTTACGAAAGAATCCTTGAATTATGCCTCAAACGTTGTGCTAACCTAGTGCAACCCTTTCCCCCAGAACGAGCTCTGCCCACATCGGTACCGCGAACATGCGAATCGAATGCAAAATTGCGGGCTGGCTGTTCGTTCCTCACTGCGAGCGGCAAAGCCCGCGAAATTGAAACGAGCAAGTTGGAATGATCGCTTTGCACGATTTGATTGCCTGGGGAAACAAGATTCTTCCCCAAGAAAGTGAATTGGAAAAGGGGCAGATGAGAGTTGGAACGTTGCGTCTTCAACGGAGAACCGTGAAGGGCCTCTACTACGCTGCGGGAAGCTTCACCCTTTTGGTGGTGGGGGCGGCATTCTTTCTTCTTATGGGCATGCTCTTGATGCCGGAAGCCAAGGAAGTTCCTTGGCGGTAAAAGCCCGCGAGCCGCGGCTGGAGTAGACTTCCTTCCGAAGCGGTCGACTGAGAATTGGCGGTCAGCAGATTCCGGCGGATGTCGGCTGGTTTCTGAATCCACGCAAGAGGTCTCCCAAGTAATGCGGACGGGGAGGCTACGAGGCTCCATGCGCACAGTCGCGTGGTAACTTTGCTCGCATGCAGCCCAATGCGATTTGCCCGCGATGCGGCCGACCGGTGGTGGAGAACCGCTGTCCGGGATGCGGCAGCATTTATCCGCCGGGCTACTTCGGCGAATCGAAAAAATCGAGTGCTCTTCAATACCTGATCATCGGCCTGGTTGCCTATCTCGCTGTGGGCGCGTGGCTGCTGGTAATGGCAGGCCATCGCATGCTGGAGCGCGCCAAGCAGGCGGCGGCAAACCCAGTGCAGCCGCTTTATCCGCGCCACGACGGGCCTGTGGCGGGGCCGAATGAGCTGAATGGCAGCGGGACTATTTATCTAATTCAAATGGGAGACCACAAGGCACCGTACTCCCTGGATGATTTCGCGCTGTGGCTGCACACGAAGTACAAGCTGGACGTGCGGGTTCTTCCGTCTATACCCGTTGACAAATCGACCTGGGACGCCGTGCGGGGGCAATATGTAGCGGAAGCGCTCTATGAGCAGATGAAGCGGGATCACCAGGAGCTGGCTGCCGATCCCAATGCCTACCTTATAGGCTTCACCGATGCGGACATGTATTCCGATCACCTCCTGTGGAAGTCGTCATTTACGCAGCGGGACATGGAACGCGCGGCGATGATTTCAGCCGACGGGATGCAGGATAGCGAGCGTTGGGGACCCGATGTTGGCGCGAAGACTGATGCGAAGAGAACGGAGCAGCATTTTCAGGCGCGGCTGCGGCGGATTTTGTTGAAGGATGTGGCGATTCTCTACTGGCATCTGCCGGTGAACGAAGATCGGAGCAGCCTGCTGCACGACACGCTTGATCCCGATTTGCCGTCAGAGGATATTTACGAATCGGATCTCGATCCCGCACGTTCGGCTGCAGGGCAGGTGCTGGACGAACCGTGCATTTATTTCGAGTACTCAGCGAAGCAGGGAATGCGGCCGAAGGCGAGGCCGCTCATTCGCAGGTGCGCCGATGTTGAGGATCCGGACGAAGACGAAGGGGTGGAGCGGTTCGAATTGGACTTGCGGCTGGGGCTGCTGATAGACAAGCGCACGGACTTCTTTCTGCCGGACACGATTCCGATTGCATTTCAGCGCGTGACGCGGGATGGATGGAGGGGAAACAATCCATTCGGTATCAGCGGGACAGATAATTACGACGAATATCTGTCGTCGGCGGATAACATCACGATTTCGCTGGTGCAGGCAGACTCCTCGCGGATCGACCTGGTGCGCGAGCCGCGCTGGCTTTCGAATCTGTCGCTGGTGAAGTATGTGGACACGGAGAAGAGCGGGTTCTACGAGATGCGCTGGAAGCCGACGCCGTTCGAGCACTACGATCTGAAGCGCTTTGACGGCACTGTGAAGACGTATCTTCCTTGCATGAGCCCGACGGTGTTTTGCTATCTCACGGGCTATCGGAATCCTCAGGGACAAGAGCTGAAGTTTGAGCGCGGAGATGGCCGAAGGTTGATGCGCCTGACATCGCCCAATCAAAGCTGGATACGCATAGGGTATGAAGGGGGCGGCCGGATTGCCGAGGTCACCGATAGTCGCGGACGGGCAGTGCGCTATGGTTACGATGGGCAAAATCGGCTGACGAGCGTGTCGTACTCGACGGGCGAGGTATGCCGTTATGAGTACGACGGCACGGAGCACCTGCTCGCGTTCAGCGAAGCGCCGAATGCGAAGACGGCTCCGCGTGTGTTGATGCGCAATGAGTATGCGCATGGCTTGCTGGTGAAGCAGACCATGGCCGATGGGGATGTTTATTCCTACAGCTATGATTCGGCGGACGCCACGAAGATCCGGTCGGCTACGGTCAAGAGCGCGGACGGGCGGATGTTTCATCTCGACATCGCCTACTCGTCTAGCACGGTGCACGAAGAGGGTCCCCCACGACCGACTTTGAGCCAGCGTTGACGGCCGTCTGGGTATGATTGGAGAGCAGCTTCAATCATTGGTGGAAAGAGTTGGATGGAAGTTCTTAAAGAACTTTTTGTGCGGCACTTCAAAACGCCAGCCGAGGAGGTAAAGCCGCTGCAAGGGCAGCTTGGCGGCTCGGGGCGGGCTATTTTGCGGCTGACGGGCGGGGCCTCAAGCGCGATTGGGATTCTTTATCCGGTGCGTGAGGAGAACGTCGCGTTTATCGAGTTCTCACGGCATTTTCGGCGGAAAGGATTGCCGGTGCCGGAGATCTATGCGGAGGATTTGAGCCAGGGTGCGTACCTGGAAGAAGACCTTGGCGACACGACGCTGTTTGAGTATTTGAGTGCTCATCGTTCGGGTGACACGATTGCGCCGGAGGCGGTTGAGGCGTACCGGAAAGTTGTCGCTGTGTTGCCTCGATTCCAGGCGGCGGCGGGGCGCGATCTGAATTATAAGGTGTGCTATCCGCGCGCGAGTTTCGACAGACAATCGATTGCGTGGGACCTGAATTATTTCAAGTACTACTTTTTGCGGCTGGCGGGGATTCCGTTCAACGAACAGGCGTTGGAGGCGGACTTTGGCCGGCTGACGAAATTTTTGCTGGGCGCGCCGCATGAATATTTTCTGTATCGGGATTTTCAATCGCGCAATGTGATGCTGCGGGAGGGGGATCCGTTTTTCCTGGATTACCAGGGCGGGCGTAGAGGCGCGCTGCAATACGACATTGCCTCTCTGCTCTACGATGGCAAGGCCGATCTGCCGCCGGCGCTTCGCCAGGAGCTGCTGGACTACTACCTCGATTGTCTTGGGGGCTTCATGGATTTGAAGCGGGATGCCTTCATGGAGCACTACTACGCATACGTCTACGTGCGCATTCTGCAGGCGCTGGGGGCGTATGGGTTCAGAGGATTTTATGAGCGCAAGGCACATTTCTTGCAGAGCGTGCCGTACGCGTTGAAGAACCTGCGCTGGCTGGCTGAGAATGTGAAGTTGCCGATTGCGTTGCCTGCGCTGATGGAGGCGTTGGGAAGCCTGTCGGCGTCAGAGAAGCTGCAACGCCTGGCCGCGCCGGAGAATGTGTTGACGGTGCGGATTTTCAGTTTCTCATTTCATCGCGAGATGCCCAAGGATGAGTGGGGGAACGGCGGCGGGTTCGTATTTGACGCGCGCAGCCTTCCGAATCCGGGAAGGGAAGAACGGTTTCGTTTGTTGACCGGCAAGGATATGGCGGTGAAGGAATATCTGGAAGAGAAGGACAGCGTGGGAGATTTTTTTGAACATGCGCAGGCGCTGGTGGATGAGAGTGTGACGGCGTATCAGCGTCGGGGCTTCCAGAATCTGATGGTGTCGTTTGGGTGCACAGGTGGCCAACACAGATCGGTTTATCTAGCCGAGCAGTTGGCGAAGCATCTGCGTGGAAACGCCGGAGTGACGGTGGTGGTGCGCCACGTGGAGTTGGAGAAAATGGGGCGATGAAGGCGATGATTCTGGCGGCCGGGCTGGGGACGCGCCTGCGGCCGCTGACGAATGATCGGCCCAAAGCGCTGGTGGAAATTGCCGGACGGACTCTTCTGGAGATTACGCTGACGCGGTTGCGGGATTTTGCTGTGCACGAGGTGATCGTGAATACGCATCACTTTGCGGAGATGGTTCGCGCATATCTGGAGGCGAATGGAAACTTCGGGATGCGGATCGAGATTTCTCACGAAGAGGAGTTGCTGGATACGGGCGGCGGGTTGAAGAAGGCGGCGTGGTTTTTGCTGGAAGAGGGGCCTGATGGGGCGTCGCCCTTTCTGCTGCACAACGTGGACGTGATCAGCACAATCGATCTGGGGCGGATGGTGCGCTTCCATGCCGAAAAGAAGGCTCTGGCAACGATGGCGGTGCAGGATCGGGTGACTTCGCGGCCATTGTTGTTTGACGAGCTGGGGCAGTTATGCGGACGGAAAGTTGGGCGCGATGGAACGCCGGAGATGGTGCGGTCTGCTGCCTCTGTGCAGGCGCTGGCATTCTCCGGGATTCATGTGATCTCTCCGCGGTTGTTCACGATGATGAATGAGACCGGAGCGTTTTCGATCATTCCAGCGTATCTGCGTCTTGCGGGTCAAGGTGAGAAGATCGTTGCGTTTCGCGCGGATGAATATGAATGGCGCGATCTTGGACGGCCGCAGAACGTGCTGGAGGCTGCGCGGGAATTGCGTGGCGAGCAGTAGATCTCGCGAAGCCTCTGACCGCGCCATTTCGCACTTGTGAATTCGTGCATTCCCACCCTTTCGCCAGGGTATTGAACAGCAGGTCCTTCGACTTCGCTGCGCTCCGCTCAGGATGACAGAAAGGATGCGGCACGGAGATGGCAAAAGAACAAGCGGTCAAAGAACTAGTTTCGCAAAATGCTTTAAAGAATCGTGCCGGCGCGAAGCAGGACGCGTATGCTGCAGCATCTGCCGGTTTTTCGACTCGCAGCGGAGGAAAAGCGCGAGATTGACGGGAAGACGATGTCGCGCAACTCCTGAATGCGTTCGATCAGCCGGGATTCCTTTTCAATGACGGAAGCAGTGATCCATTCCGGAGGCAGGCTGTCATGTGCTTTCGCGACAGCCTCGTGGCCGTGTTTGCGGATGTGTTCAATCCAGTCGTGAAGGCCGGTAACCATCTCGGATTCCGGATAGATGAGCCGGTCGGAATAGAGGCATGAGGTTAGACGAGCGACTTCTTTCGAACCCAATAGAGCGAACGAACTTCCGTGGTCGATGAAGATCGCTCTCAGGCTGGATGGCGCTTCATCGGGAACGAAGAGAGCTTGGCGAATCTCGAAGCGCTCGGTCCACACGTCGGCCGCATAGGCGCCCCAGAAGTCGGAGCGATTGGTGACGCGCGAGAACATGCGGGTGGGAAGGAATTCGTAGAATGCGCCGCCGGGAGGTGGGACCAGGCGCGATGCAAAGTGGACGCCCGCGTTGGGGCGGACCATTCCTTTCGGCGAACTGATCCACATCTCCGGATGCGCGTCGAGGAGTTCATCTGGAATGTCAATAGGGGTCCATGTCGAAACAGGAAGACCGAGGTATAGATATACGGAATTACGCAGTGCCTCAAGCCGCACACTGACGGTGGAGCGGGGGCCGTGCATCCATTTAACGACGTATTGCTCTTTGTCGTTGGCTCTAATCAGGGCGGCCTGAGACTTGCCCTGCATCTTGCGAACAAATTCTATTGCGGAAACCGCACCGCTTGGACCAGAAATCATTTTTCCCTCTTGCAGAGTCCATCCTGAAACCGGAAGCGAAAAGGAATCACGGCAGGGGGCAGGGCTGATGAAATTCTCTGCTGAAGCGTCTGCTTGCTTCTAATCTGAGGGGCATGTGCGCTGAATGGAAGTGATTAATGTCACGAGGAGGATGACAAAAGTACCGGTAACAATAGTTCGATCAACTTAGTAACGAAGAGATTTCGAGCAGATGCTCGATGAAGAACCGCTGATTCCAACTGATGTTCTGGACTCAATCCCACTCGCGCCAGAGAGCGACGCCGCCGAGCAAGCCAGCTTCGTTGGAGACGATCTTCACATTCTTGCCAGGCTCGAAGTCGAGCTTCTTGGTGTTGCCTCCGCCGAGATAGAGGTGATCCCAGTTGAAGAGTTTTGCGGTTTGTTCGATGGCATCCTGTACCAGCTTGTTCCAATGCTTTCTGCCGTATTTGTCGAGACCGCGGCGGCCAAGGAAGTCCTCGTAGGTTTTGCCCTTGCGCCAGGGATGGTGGGCGAGCTCGAGGCCGGGGCAGAGACGGCCACTGGTGAAGAGCGAAGAGCCGAGTCCAGTACCCAGCGTGAGAGCCAGTTCCACGCCGTCGCCGATGATGGCGCCGTAGCCCTGAACGGCCGCATCGTTGGCCACGCGGACGGGCTTTTTCCAGCGCTTCTCAAGTTCAAGCTGCAATGGATAGCCCACCCATGCGGGATGCAGGTTCGCCGCGGTGTAGGTGGTGCCGCGCTTGATGACGCCGGGAAAACCGATCGAAACGCGATCGAAGGCGGGGAGCTGTTTGCGGAGTTCTTCAAGGCCGGTGAGCACGAGGGGCGGCGTGGGAACGGCGGGCGTGTCGACGCGCTGGCGCTCGCTAACCGGCTTGCCCGAAGGGTCGAGCAGCATGGCCTTGAGGCCGGAGCCGCCGATGTCGATCGCGAGCGTGATGGGCGACTTTTTGTTGGACGATGCGCTGGGCGCTGGAGGAGTGGGTTTGACGGTTTTGACGGTCACAGCAATGAATTGTACTGAAAGAGACTGAGACAGAGAAACAGAGAAGACACGGGACAGGGAATGGGGAATAGGGAACAGGTGCGCTGGAGCGGCTTACATTTGTCCCTGCTTTAGTGCGGTTGGAAGAGGCTCAAACTCTTCGTTCATCCAATTTCTTAAGGCGTCGATGCCTTGCGGACGGCCGAGAAAGTCGCGCACCAATTCCGAGGCTGGTTTGCTGGCGCCCGGTTCGAGGACGGCGCGGCGGTAGCGCATGGCCGTGGGCCCGTCGAGGAGGTTGTGTTTGTCGAATTGCGCAAAGAAGTCGATCGCGATGACCTTGTCGAGCAAGTAGGTATAGAGGTTCGATGCGTAGCCTTCGAGGTGTACGAAGGATTCGGCGTAGTGGATGCCGTCGACGGGCGTGAAGGGGCTGAAGCGCTTCGTGTCTGCCGTCCAGAGGGAATCGAAGTCGATGCCTTCGGGGGAGCGGTCGTGGAGCTGAAGAGCATAGGTAGAGAACTGGAGGAACCACTGCAAATCGCTGGCGCGGCCATAGGCACTAGCGGCGTTCATCCTGGCGATGAGGCTGGCAGGAATGGTTTCGCCGGTCTGATAGTGCTTACCGAACGATTGCAGGATCGTGGTGTCGTGGAACATTTCCTCGAGCATCTGCGAGGGAGCTTCGACGAAGTCCGATTCGACGTTGAAGCCTCCGGCGCCAGACCATTGGCCCTGGCTGCCCAGGATGTGATGCATGAGGTGGCCGAACTCATGAAAGAAGGTGACGACTTCGTTGTATTCCATGAGCCCGGGATCGCCTGCTGTGCCGCCGGAGAAGTTGCAGATGAGCATGCCTTCGGGAATTTGGTGGCCGGCGATGCCAGGAATCACGGGACCGGCGGAGAACCATTTGTCTTTGCCTTCGCGCGGATGCATATCGAGATAGATGCGGCCGAGGCGCTTGCCTTCGCTGCCTGGTGCGGCGTCAAAGACATCGAAGGTGTCGACCGAAGCGTCCCACACGACGGCGTCTTTCACAGGCTTGAAAGAGACGTGGAAGAAGCGCGCAGCGGTGGTGAGAATGCCGGACTGCACCTGCGCATAAGGGAAGTAGGGGCGGACGACCTGCGCATCGAAGTCGTATTTCGCGCGCCGGTACTGTTCCTGCCAGTAGTTGTTATCGGACTGGCTTATGGTGGTGATGCCAGGCTGCTTTTGTTGCGCGAAGGCGAACAACTGGGCGTACTCGCGGGCAGCGACGCCTCGCGAGACCCCGTCGACCTGATCGATGAGATGCGTGATGTTTGCGGCAGAGGCGATCATGGTGTCGGCAGTGTTGAGGTCGGCGAAGTGCGGATAGCCGAGGAGGGTGGCAAGCTGCTGACGCGTGGCGAGCAGGTCGCGCAGGACCTGCGTATTTTTGGGATACGCTCGCGTGTTATAGGCGAGGTACATGCGGCGGCGGAGGTCGGCGCTGGAGGCGAAGCTCAGCACCGGCTTCACGTCTGGCTGCTCGGTGGTGAGGGTGTAGGTGCCGTCGGCGTTGGGTTTGTGGCGCGCGATGTAGTCGGCGGGCAGGCCATCGAGTTCGGCGCGCGTGGCGGTGATTTTGAGTGTGCCGTCGGCGACGTTGCGGCCGAAGGTGAGGGTCAGGTCGGTGATCTTGTCCTGAAGCGCGCGAATCTGTTTGCGCGTGGCTTCGTCCTTGTCGACGCCGGCGAGCCGGTACTCAAGGAGCGTGCGCTCGAGATAGTGGCGGGTGGGCGGAGCGTCGGTAGGCAAGGGAATTGCGGCAAGCGCCGCGTAGACTTTCTGGTTCAGGCTGAGGTCAGTACCGGCGGAGGAGATTTTGGCGGTGAGGGCCTGTGCCTTGTCGCGGAGGGTAGCTGCGTCGGCGAGCGAATAGAGCAGGTAGGTGTTGTTGCCGGCGAGCGTGAGCTGGTTGACCGCGTCATCGTAGAGGCGCAGCGTGTTCTCGACGGTGCGGGGGCCGGTGACGGCGATCAGCCTATCAACGTCGGATCTCTCGTCATCGATGCGCTCATTCACCCAGGTTTCGAGGGTGGCCGGATCATTTCCATGGACCCACGCATGGAGCGGGTCCTGCGTTGGAGTGAGGGCGGGAGTTTGAGCAGACACCAAGGGAAGGCACAGCAACACCGCAGCAAGGGAACCACTGGATCGAACTGAAATCATGGTGAGGGAATCATATCTCAGGTCTCGATTGCGGACGGAGGTCTGCGCTGACGCGAGATCGCCGGGTGCGATGTTGGACGTTGCACCGACCGGTAAACTGATCTATCGACCCATGCCCTCTTATTGCGAAGTCGCGTTGCCGGTGCCACTGGACCGCACCTTTACCTACGCGGTGCGAGACGGCCTGAAGGTACAGCGCGGCATGCGCGTGATTGCGCCGTTTCGCAATGAGAAGTTGATCGGCGTGGTCACCGCGGTTTCGGATGTAGCGCCGGTTGATTTTGAGGCGAAGCCGATCGAGGCGGTTCTCGATGAGGAGCCGCTGCTGAGCGAGCCCCTGTTCACACTGGCCGAGTGGATTGCGCAGTACTACCTTGCTCCGCTGGGCGAGGTGCTGCGGGGGATGCTGCCACTCACGGCTGAAGTGCGTCGGACGGTGTACTACCGCATCACGGATCTGGGGCGGGATGTGCTGGCGGACCGGCTGGATGATGCTGCTGCGAGTTCACATTTGAAACGTGGGGCACAAGGCTCGAAGCGGCGGAGCAAAGTATCTCCAGAAGAGCAGGACACGGAGCATCGTGTTCTGGAGCGATTGGCGGCTGGCGAACCAGTGAAGGTTTCCACGCTGCGCACCGCGACTGCGGTTTCACTGCCTGCACTGGCCGGGTTGGTGCGAAAGAAATGGATTGCGCGCGAGACTTCAGCGATGGAACGCGATGCGCGGCGGACTGAACGCTTCGCGGTTTTAGTTCCCGAGTCACGGTTACCGACGTTGACGGAAAAACAGCAGGCGATTCTTGCGGAACTGGCGGCATGTGGGGGCGAGCTTCCGCTGGCGGAGTTGCGTCGCAAAGAGCTGCCTTCGTCTACGCTGCAGACACTGGTGCGGCGTGGGCTGGTGCGGATTGAAGAGCGGGCTGCGGCGTTTCGGCTCGGCGGAATCGAGCCGTCGACGGAGCCGATGCGACTGAACGAATCGCAGACGGTAGCCTTGACTTCGATCGCATCGGGGCTCGGGGGGTTCCACGCGTTTTTGTTGCATGGCGTGACGGGGTCGGGGAAAACGGCAGTGTATTTGGCCGCGATGCAAAGGGCGCTCGATCGCGGGTTGGCGTCCATTCTTCTGGTGCCGGAGATCGGATTGACGCCGCAGACGGTGGGCTTGCTGGATGCGGCATTTGGGGCGAGAGTGGCACTGTTGCACTCCGCGCTGACGCCGGAGGAGCGGAGCGAGCAGTGGAGACGCATTCATCGCGGTGACGCACCGATCGTGGTGGGCACGCGTTCGGCGATCTTTGCGCCGGTGCCAAATCTTGGGTTGATCTGCGTGGATGAGGAGCACGACCAGAGCTACAAGCAGGAAGAGACGCCGCGCTACAACGCGCGCGATGTGGCGGTGATGCGGGCGAAATTGGCGGACGCGGTGGTGGTGCTGGGTTCGGCGACGCCCTCCCTTGAAAGCTGGCAGAACGCGGTGCAGGGCAAATACGCGCGCATTGCGATGCAGGACCGGGTGATGAATCGGCCGCTGCCGGAAGTCGAGCTGATCGACATGCGGCAGGAGTTTCAGGAGACGGGAAAGGAGCAACTGTTTTCGCGCTCCCTGGTTGCGGAGACGCACGCGGCGCTCGATCGAGGAGAACAAGCGCTGATCCTGCTGAATCGGCGCGGATATTCGTTCGCTGTGATCTGCCGCGCGTGCGGAGAAAAGCTGGAGTGCGTGAACTGCGCCATTGCACTCACGCACCATAAACCTGCGGTTCATTTTGGGGACGAGGGCAATGGACTGAACGACAGCGGAATTGCGCCCGCAGGGCAGCGGCTGGAGTGCCACTATTGCGGGTATAAGCGCACGGTGCCGGCGAAATGCCCGAAGTGCGACAGCGAACATCTTTACTATCTCGGAGCGGGGTCGCAGCAGGGCGAGGAGCGGCTGACGGAGATTTTTCCGGGTGCGCGGATCGGGCGGATGGATCGCGACACGGTGCGCGGGCGGCACGATCTGGAACGGCTGCTGGCGCGATTGCATTCGGGCGAGATCAATTTGCTTGTGGGCACGCAGATGATCGCCAAGGGGCACGATATTCACGGTGTCACGTTGGTGGGCGTGGTGGGCTGCGATCATGCACTGTCCATGCCGGATTTTCGCGCCGCGGAACGAGTGTTTCAGCTGATGACGCAGGTGTCGGGGCGCGCGGGCCGGGGCGAATTGCCTGGGCGTGTCGTGGTGCAGACGTATTATCCGGACCACTACGCGATTGTGGCAGCGAGTACGCACAACTACGCGAGCTTCGTGGAGCGTGAACTGAAATATCGCCGCTGGCTGCACTATCCACCGTTTGGGGTGCTCGCGAATGTTCTGATCCAGTCAGAAAAACTGGAGGAAGCTGCGAAATGGTCGGCGGAGCTGGGCAAGTGGTTTCAGAGTGAGACACCGGAAGGCATTCGCGTACTGGGGCCTTGTACCGCGCCCATTGGACGCATCAAGGGAGTGTACCGTTTTCATCTGATACTCAAGGCGAGTTCGCGCAAGACGCTGAATGCGACTCTACGCGCGGCGCTGGCGCATGCGGAGAGCGCTGGCGTGCCGCGGAGGAATCTGGTGGTGGATGTGGATGCGCAACGGCTAATGTAACCACCTGCCACCTGGGCCACCTGCGGTGGGGCCAATAGCGCCTGCGGCGCGTCTTACTTTACAAGTGAGACGTGACGCGCTACACTATACGCGTGATCAAGAGCTTCCGACATGGCGGAATCGAGAAATTCTTCACAACCGGAAGCAAAGCAGGAATTCAGCCTTCACACGCCGCCAAATTGTCGATTCAACTTTTTCAGTTGAACCGAGCCAGGAGTGCAAACGACATGAATGCTCCGGGGTGGGGACTACACCCTTTGCGCGGCGAACTCAAGGGTCATTGGACTGTGAAGGTGAATGGCAATTGGCGTTTGACCTTTGCCTTTGAAGGGCAGGACGCGATTCTTGTCGACTATCAGGATTACCACTAGGAGAAACTGTATGCGCATGCACAACCCGCCACACCCCGGCAAAGTGCTACGGGAGTTTATGGGCAACGTGGACGTAACAACTGCCGCAAAGCATTTGCATGTTTCTCGCGCGACGCTCTCCCGCATCCTCAACGGCAAGGCCGGTATTTCGGCAGATATGTCGCTGCGCCTTTCCGCTGCGTTTGGCACGCACGCTGCAATCTGGTACGAACTCCAGACCGATTACGATATGTGGCGGGCGTCCAGAAAGAAGCAGCCTAAGATCGAGCCTTTTAATCGGGCGGCGTGAATCCCCCTTCGCAAGATCCTGTCCAGTCCCAAGACATGGTTTACAGATTGTCCCGGGACATCCTTTACAGTTTTGGTTCTGTTATTGGTTGTGCAATCCAGCGGTCCACCATGGTGGACCGCTGGATTGTGAGGTCGATTT
>Ga0182024_10004129_pt1 | contig 33778 bp, 28 predicted proteins | sample P32metaG_FD_120480 | JGI IMG/M metagenome (GOLD analysis project Ga0182024, IMG submission 120480) | Permafrost microbial communities from Stordalen Mire, Sweden - P3-2 metaG (Illumina Assembly) | ecosystem: Environmental > Terrestrial > Soil > Wetlands > Permafrost | place: Sweden: Stordalen... | reverse complement strand
TCATCGCTGACAAAGAGTTCATGTCGTCGAGCCATTGAAAGGTCTCCTTTCAACAGCCTTGATAACGTAACTCCAAGCAGGGCGCAAGTTTAATTCAAGCAGGTTTTGAAACCAGCTCTAGGCGCAATCAATGTCCTGGTCGATATTAGCGATCCGAAGCACGCGGATGAAGTAAATACCTTGATGGCATCCATCGTCGAATCATCCGAAGATGCAATCATCAGCAAAACGCTCACCGGCCAAATCCTGTCCTGGAATCGGGGGGCGGAAAAGATTTTTGGCTTCACTGCTCAGGAAGCGATCGGTTGTCCCATCACCATCATTATTCCGCCCGATCGATATGATGAAGAAAAGATGATTCTCTCGCGCCTCAGCCGCGGAGAACGGATTGAACATTACGAAACGGTGCGAATGGGCAAAGGCGGAAATCTGATCGACATTTCCGTCACAATTTCTCCCCTTCGCGATAAAACAGGCCGGATTATCGGCGCTTCGAAAGTAGCGCGAGACGTTACCGCTCGTAAGCAAGCTGAAACGGATCTTCAGTTGGTTCACGACATGAGCATGCGGCTCGCCGCTACTTTAGATCTGAAAGTCATTTTAGATGAAACCTTGCGAACCGCGGCGGCTATCGATGGCGCAAGCATGGGGCTCTTGTCCTTGTATTTTCCCGATACGAAGCGCACCCGTATTGAGGCGAGTCTTGGCTTCGATGATGAATTTCTAAGGTCTTTGTCCGAGGCTCCGGCCGCAGCCAGTGTCCGTGGCATGTGCTTCCAAGAACGACGAAGAGTCGTCGTGGAGGATGTGGAAACGGAACCCGCATTTGCCGTATACCGGACTACCGCGCGCCGCGGCGGATTTCGCTCGGTTCATAGCACGCCGCTGATCACACGCTCCGGAAACATCGTGGGCGTGCTTTCCACTTACTTCCGCCAGCCTCATCGACCGTCGGAACGGGTCATACGCTTGATCGACGTCTGCGCACGTCAGGCGGCTGACTATATCGAAAACGTCCGCCTGTATCACCAACTCCGCGAAGATGACAAGCACAAAGACGAATTTCTCGCCACGCTCGCCCACGAGCTGCGCAATCCACTGGCGCCGCTGACCAATGCGCTCAACTTGATGCGACTTTCCGACGATCTTAGCCCTGCGGTGCAGCAGTTGCGCGACATCATGGAGCAACAGCTGATCCAATTGAATCGTCTAGTAAACGACTTATTGGAAGTTTCTCGCATTAAGCGCGACAAAATCGAGCTCCGCAAAGGCCCCGCCGAGTTGGCCGCCATCATTGCCAACGCCGTGGAAACTAGTCGTCCTTTAATCGAAGCAGCCAGCCATCAATTGGCTGTCACCCTGCCGCAAAATCCAGTCACGCTAGAGGCCGATGCGGTTCGGCTCACGCAAGTCATTGGAAATCTGCTCAATAACGCCGCAAAATACACCGAACCTCATGGCCAAATTTGGCTTACCGGGCAAAGGCTGGGTAGCGAGATTGTCATTTCGGTGCGCGACAATGGCGCGGGAATTGGCCCAGATCTGATCCCCCACGTGTTCGACGTGTTCGCTCAAGCAGACCACACGCGCCGTTACGGGCAGGGAGGCCTAGGCATAGGTCTGGCCCTGGCGCGACGGTTGGTGGAAATGCACGGCGGCCGCATCGAAGCCCACAGCGATGGCATCGGCAAAGGAAGCGAGTTTATCGTGCGGCTTCCGCTGGCTAGCGTGCAGCCGCTTGCATTGATCGATCGAATTGAGCCTCGTTCCTTGCCGGCTCGTCGAGTTCTCATTGTTGACGACGTGCCTTCAGCATTGTACGTCCTTGGCAAATTGCTGGAGCGAATGGGACAAAAAGTGCGCACCGCCGGCAGCGCCGTCGCAGCCTTGCAATGCGTACGTGATGAGCAGCCCGACATCATCATTTCCGATATTGGAATGCCCAACTCCAATGGTTATGAATTGGCCCGGCAATTACGCCAAGAACCTGGATTGGAAGGAGTGATTTTGGCAGCCCTGACAGGCTATGGCCAAGACAGCGATCGCCAAAAAGCTAAAGAAGCCGGCTTTGATTTCCACCTGGTCAAACCCGTAAGCGTGGAAGCGCTGGAAGATTTATTGTCCGCGCCCGCTCGCTCGCATAGCAGCAACGGTGTGGATACTCCCAGCATGGCCAATGTGAGTCAAAGCGATCTGCCCCGCTAGCCTTTTGGTTTTGCCTTCACTAAAGAACGCGGTGGCGCGTTTCTGAATTTCAGCGGTCGATAAAATCTCTTTGTGAGTGGCAATCCACCACATGTTGTCGCCCGGGTCTTTTACGCAGGCGGTGCGGTCGCCGTAAAACATATCGGTGGGCTCTGTCTGCGATTGCGCGCCCGCCGCCAGCGCCTTTTTATAAACGGCGTCGCAGTCCGGCACATACAGGTACAGGACGGACGGGTACGGCTTCATCGACGGTGGCGCCTCGCCGATCATCAGTAGCGAATCTGCGATCCGCACCTGGGCATGAAGGATGCTGCCGTCCGGCCGGGTGATTTTCTCACTTTCCACTCCGTCGAAGGCCTGCTTCAAAAACTCGATCATCCGGCCTGCCTCCGACGTCACCAAATACGGCGTAACGGCGCCGCAATTCTCGGGAATGTAATCTACTGGCATGTTACGGTTTCAATAGCTGGAGATTGGATTTTAGACTAGCGGCACGACGTTTAGTGTACGCGTCGCCCTTGCCTGAAAGCAATCGTTGCGGGAAACTATCGCCTTGGTTTGAATCGGATTTCGCCTCCGAGGCAATCGAAAACTCGCCCGACACTGATTCTATATGGCCGACGAACCACGTTCGCTGAATTTCATTGAAGAAATCATTGAAGACCACGCCCACTCGGGCCGATTTGGCAATCGAGTGCAAACGCGCTTTCCCCCGGAGCCAAACGGTTATTTGCACATTGGCCACGCGAAAAGCATCTGCCTGAATTTCGGACTGGCAATCAAATATAACGGCACGTGCAATTTGCGGTTCGATGACACCAATCCGACCAAGGAAGAAGAAGAATACGTTGAGTCGATCGAGGAAGACGTCCGCTGGCTCGGCTTCCATGTCCCTCCACCGCTCTACGCCAGCGATTATTTCGAGCAGATTCACGCCTGGGCCATCCAGCTTATTCAGGCAGGCCACGCCTACGTGTGCGATTTAAATGCCGACCAAATCCGAGAATACCGCGGCACCCTCACCACCCCCGGCAAAAATAGCCCGTTTCGAAATCGCCCTGTCGCCGAAAACCTCGACCTGTTCGCCCGGATGGGTAAAGGAGAATTTCCCGAAGGTTCGCGCACCCTGCGCGCTAAGGTCGACATGGCCCATCCGAATTTAAACATGCGCGATCCGGTCATGTATCGCATTCTGTACGACAAGCATCATCGCACCGGGGACCGCTGGTGCATTTATCCAATGTACGACTGGGCCCACGGCCAAAGCGATTCCATTGAAAACGTAACGCATTCCATTTGCACGCTGGAGTTCGAAAACCATCGCCCTCTCTACGATTGGTATTTGGGCCGGATTATCGAGTGCAACAAAACTCCTCCTCTCCCTTTGGGAGAGGGCCGGGGTGAGGGCGCCGGCAGCCAAATCATCCATCCGCAGCAGATCGAATTCGCTCGGCTTAATCTCACATTCACCGTGATGAGCAAACGGCGGCTGCTGGAATTGGTGAAAGACAAACACGTCAGCGGTTGGGACGATCCGCGTATGCCGACGATTTGCGGATTGCGGCGCCGCGGTTACACGCCCGAATCGATTCGCCTGTTTTGCGATCGGATCGGCGTGGCCAAGTTCAATAGCACCATCGATCGAGCCGTGTTGGAAAATGCAGTTCGCGAAGATTTGAACCGCCGCGCCGCTCGGCGCATGGCTGTGCTGCGACCACTCAAGGTTGTGATCGACAATTATCCGGAAGGCAAACTCGAGATGCTGGAAGCGGTCAACAATCCAGAAGATCCCGCGGCCGGCAAGCGCCAAGTGCCGTTTTCGCAGACGCTATATATTGACGAGGACGATTTCCGCGAGGACCCTCCCAAAAAATTCTTCCGCCTTGCGCCCGGCGCCGAAGTGCGACTACGATACGCATACATCATCAAGTGTGTCAGCGTGACCAAAGACCCGGCCACCCGCGCCATTACTGAACTGCATTGCACCTACGATCCGGAAACCAGAAGCGGTTTGCCGCAGGCCGATCGTAAAGTAAAGGGCACCATCCATTGGGTTTCCGCTCCGCATGCCGTGACCGCTCCCGTTCGGCTGTACGATCATCTATTTTCCAAGCCCGATCCTGACGATGTTTCCCCCGGCCAAAATTATTTAGTGAACCTCAACCCAAATTCACTGGAAGTGCTGACCGAAGCACGCCTGGAACCCAGTCTTGCCGACGCGAAACCCGGCGAGCGATTTCAGTTCGAACGCACCGGTTACTTCGTCGCCGATGCCACCGATTCCCAGCCCGGCAAGCCGGTTTTCAACCGCACCGTGACGCTGAAAGATACCTGGGCAAAAATCGAACAAAAAGACGCCGGACGGTAGTCTATCAATGGACCGCGCGGAAGGCAGCCCAGAATTACTTCCCAAGCTAACATCGTACCCGTAACGCCTCGGTGGCTAGAAGGAATATATTTGTCTATCCGCCAATCGCTGCTTTGGCTTCCGCCACCACATGTTCCAGCGTGATATTGAAGTGCTTGAAGCAGGCTGGGCCGGAACCGCTGGCGCCGTAGCTGCTCATGCCGACAAAGCGGCCATTGGAGCCGATGTAGTGGTCCCAACCTTGACGCACAGCTGCTTCGCAAGCCACGCGCGCGGTTACGTCCGGCGGAAATACGCTGTGGCGATAGGCTTCGTCTTGCTTTTCAAACAGTTCCCACGAAGGCATACTGATCACGCGGACGGCGATACCTTGGGCGGTAAGCTGCTCGTAAGCGGCCACACAGATAGAAACTTCGCTGCCGGTGCCGATGAGAATCACGCGCGGCTTGCCGCCTTGTGCATCGGCCAGCACATAGGCGCCCTTCGCTAAACCAGCGGCTGGCGCGTACTTTGTTCGATCGAGCGTGGGCAAATTCTGACGAGTGAGAATAAGCGCCACCGGCCGATCGTTAATCGGCATCAGCGTTCGCCAGGCTTCGGTAACTTCGTTCGCGTCGGCTGGGCGGATGCAAACCATGCGCGGAATGGCCCGCATCGCGGCCAGGTGTTCAATCGGTTCGTGCGTAGGCCCATCCTCGCCGACGCCGATGGAATCGTGCGTAAAAATATAAATGACGGGCAGATGGCCAATAGCGGAAAGGCGAACTGATGGCTTGCAGTAATCGAAAAAAGTGTAAAATGTGGCGCCGAAAGGACGCAGTTTCGACAGGCACATGCCATTCAGCGCGGCGGCCATGCCGTGCTCGCGGATGCCCCAATGGAAGTTGCGGCCGCCATATTTTTCGGGCTCGAAATCCGTTTCGCCCTCAAATGTCAGCAAGGTATTGGTCGAGGGAGCCAGATCGGCCGACCCACCCAGCAGCCACGGAACGACTTGCGCCACGGCATTCAGCACTTTGCCGTCGGAAGCGCGGCTGGCCATCCCCTTCGCATCGGCCGGGAACGTCGGCAGACTGGCCTCCCAATTGTCGGGCAGTTCGCGACGATCCATCTTTTGCCATTGTGCGGCCAGCTCGGGATATTGCTGCGCGTACTTTTTGAATGTAGCGCGCCACTTTTTGTGCAACTTTTTCCCGCGGGTGGCCACGCCGTCATGAAAATCTTGCCGGGCCTCGTCGGGCACCAAAAATTGCGCATCGGCCGGCCAACCGTATACTTCTTTCGTCAAGCGAACTTCGTCGACGCCCAACGCTTCGCCGTGTGCTTTATTTGTGTCTTGCTTGTGTGGCGAGCCGTAGCCAATGTGGCTGCGGACGATGATCATCGTCGGTTTATCTTTGGTTCGCAAGAATTTTTTGTACGCTTTGAGCAGCGCTTCCGTATCGTTGGCATCAGGGCAGCGGATAACGTTCCAGCTCAGGCCTTTGAAGCGCGTGGCCACGTCGTCGTTGTAGGCCAGTTCGGTATTGCCTTCAATCGTGATGTGATTGTCGTCGTAAATCCAGCACAAATTGGAAAGCTTCAGATGACCAGCTATCGACGCGGCTTCGTTCGAAACGCCTTCCATCAAATCGCCATCACTGCATAGCGTAAACACATTGAAATCGAACAAGTCGAAATCCGGTTTGTTGAAATGCGCCGCCAGCCACCGCGAGGCAATCGCCATGCCGACGCTGTTGCCACACCCTTGCCCTAACGGACCGGTGGTAGTTTCCACGCCCGAGGTTACGACAGCTTCAGGATGGCCGGGGCAGCGGCTTCCAATCTGCCGAAATTGCTTAATTTGATCCAGCGTAACGGCCAACTCGCCCGTGGGCTGGCCGTCTTTGTCCAACTGCTGGACACCGGCTAAGTGCAACAGCGAATACAACAACATAGATGCGTGACCGCACGACAGCACAAAGCGATCGCGGTTTGGCCAATCGGGACTTTCCGGATCGTACCGCAAGACTTTTTGCCACAGCGTATACGCAACAGGCGCCAACGCCATCGGGGTACCCGGGTGGCCACTGTTGGCTTTTTGCACGGCATCCATTGCCAACGTGCGAATAGTGTTAATCGTCAGCAATTCGATACTGGCGGCATCGGAAGGCGATGCGACTCCACCGGCGGAAGTATTTTCGGTTGTTGTAGACATGGGATTAAGTGTCTGGGTGTCTGAGTTATTAAGCATCTTGGTGTCTTAGATGACACACAACAGTTCGATGGTTAGTTTATCAAGCAGCGGCAGACGCGAGGCCCGAAAAACGGACTACACAAGTGTAGCCGCAGGATTTGTCAGAAATGCCCTGAATTTCAGCTTTTTCCTCGGCAAAACCATTGAGTTTAGCCGGTCCGCTCAGCCGCCGTCAATTACTACCCCCTATTACCCCGTGGTCACCGTTTTCCGCGTGCAAATGGCCGGCGCTAGAATTGAAGTATTTTTTTCGGCGCTGACCGGTGCGGTCTGACTGGGCACGGTCGGCCGCGGACCATTGCTGTGCTTTTAAGTCGTCCAGGTTCGCCTGGCAAAAGCGGCAGCCGACGGTTTGCGTGTGGAAAGCGATGTAAGTAGCTTCTTCTTCCGATGCAACACCGAGCAGATAACTTCCCAATTGCTCGCGGCTGGCGCAACTTAAACGGTGGCGACGCCAGATCTCGCCCAACGAATGCACTCCGGAATCGCGGCGGGTAATGATTTCTATTAACTGTGCCATCAACCGCGAATCTTGACGCAAAGCATCTTCAATCGCCGCCATCGTTTCCGGCGGCAGCGCCTCGTCGAGATATGCGTTTAGATCTGCTTGAGAAAACATAATCGCTCTTGAACGGTTTAACGATCGGCCTCTGCCAGTTCCGGAAACACATCGGGCGAAAGCTTCTGCCGTTCAAGCAAGGTGCGCAGCCGGGCCAAAAAATCGAACTTTTGATTGGCAACTTGTTGTTCTGTAATTTTTAATTTGGCGGCGACATCTTTATTAGCCCAGCCACGCACAAACAGCAATTCGGCGCAGCAGATTTTCCACCACTCGCCGCGGCCACGCCAACGGTCAACTTGCTCTTTCATGGCGGCTGCCAATGCGATCGATTCCAACTCTCTCCGCTCGCCGCTGCGCATAATGGAACTCGCCGGGCGATCTTTGCCCGGCAAATTCCAATCGCCGCTGTTGGAATCATTGGCCGAAAACGGCAGAACGGGTCGACGCCCCTCCCGCCGCAAGTGATCGGTTAGCTTATGGGCGGCGATAGAAAACAGATAACTTTCCAACGAGCGGGCCGGATCGTAATTCGGCAGACTCGTGAGAAACCCAATGAGGGTTTCTTGTACGACATCTTCGGCCACGTCTCGACGACGCAATCGACTTTCCACGAAGGCCAGCAATCGGCCTTCGAATTGCGCAATGAGCTGATTCCACGCCCCATCGTTTCCGGCGCGAATCTGCTCGACAAGCGCAGCTTCAGCAGACATGAATTTGATCAGTGGTCAGTTGTCAGTAATCGGTGGTCAGGCGGTGGTGCGACTTTGGGTGCAGTCGTCCGCAAATAACCGTATAAACCGCCAAGCACCGCCAAACCGGCCAGGGCGCCACCGGCCAACCAGCGCACATGCTCCTCTTCCATCGTTTGGCGATAGCGATGTTCCACCTCTTCTCGAAATTTCCTGTCAAATTCCAATCGGGCAAAAACTTCTTGGCCTGCGGCCGACAGCCCCGACGACGGATACACCTCACGCAAACAGTTGTCGTACAAATAATTGGCGTTGATCTTCACCACTTTCGACACATCATCGCCGGGATAAAGCCGTTCGTCAATGTAATCCTTGGCGGCGACAAGCATTCGTTGGTCAAGCCATTCGTCGCGCTCCGCTGGATTGGTGTCGGCGTCCAATCGCACTACAACGAAGTACGAATCCCCCTCGCGATGAGGCGGATCATTAATCCAAGTGGGTGTCGATTTGGAATCGTGCTCAGATTTGTCTTTCGCGATCGCAGCGGAGATTGCATCGCCTGCGTCTTCTTTCTGCTTGTTCATAGCCACTGGGAGGTTCGCGTTTGGGGGCTGGACCGTGTTCATGATGGCCTGCACGCCACCGTGATGGACCCCGAACAAAGCCAACAACAAGAACAATAAAACTGTCACTGCTACAAAAAACCCGATGATGTGCGGATGAAATATATGCGCGACAGCAATCAGCAATACATGATGGGTGGCGAGAACAATTGCCACAAGTACCACCACGACGATCAATACCAAGGGAATGGCGTGCGCCTCGGCGATCAATAGCCCGACCAAACTAATATTTCCCGTTGACATAGCAATTATTCCCCCGCGGCCGGACGCAGCAATTTGGCACGCTGAGAAACGGAAAGCCAGGGGCTAGCCAGCTGCACCGCAATCGCTACGGTGGCCGTGAGCATCAAGCCCCACGGTTGTGGAAATCCCCAAAAAAGCGTCAGTACCCAGGACCAGAACACGACCACTAAAGTATGCCAAATGCTTAATCGCGTGCTGCGTAGCGGATCGGCCTGCTTCCACCACCGCGGAATGACCAGCAGAAAACCGAAATAAGCCAGGAAGGCAATCATTTGTGGCGATCCGTCGGCCGCAAAGAAGTGCCTCATGGCATCACGAGTAATTGGCATTTCATAAGATTGACGGTAGGGCAAAGTCACAAGTAGCCAGCTAAACAGTCCGTACGATAGCGCACCCAGGCAGAGTCCCATTACGAGCATGACAAACCGGCGAATTGCCACATCACCGGCGGAGCCTTCCCAAAACTTGGCGGGAATTAGCACCGTCCACGATCCCAAAACAGCCGATGCTGCCAGCCACGCATACTGCGCGGGCTCAGGAGTCTCTCCGCGCAGGATCACCACGACCAACGACACCACAAGGCAGATCAATGTCGATAGCAACATCGAACCAAAAAGTTGCGTAATTCGCTCTCGCGGCGGGCCCGGTTGATATAGCGGCGTAGTGGAAATCTTCTGCCAGCGGCGGCGGGTCTGACTTTCAAGCGGCGACAGCGGCTGTCGAACTGGATCAGCTGAAGGAACCGTGGCCTGTCTCACGCTGGCAATGGGGCTTGGAACCGGCGGTACCCATGGTCGGCGGGCATTGTTGCCGGCGGTCTTTTTTGTTTCGTGCCGGCGATACAACCAATAGCAAACGCCGACGATCAGCAGAAACTCGCCGAACGTGGTTCCCTTGCGCCCCGTTTCTAAAAAACCTGAAGCTTCCGTCAAATTAAAAGCAACAAATAAAGCGCCAATCAAAATCAAAAGTTTTTGCCACGGCTCGAAATTCTTTCGCACCCACCAGGCTGAAACTTCATTCCACGTTTCGCGGAACCAATGCAAAACAGGATCGACAGGTGGCGGCGCTTTCGTAGAACCTGGCGCCGCCGTGGCCTTCCAACGATCAGTGGTTTGCGTGCCGCTTGGTGCACCCTGAGCGGCCGCAATTTCCGGCGAAACAGAATATCCGGCACTTTTACCGCCTCCGACCGAGGGACTAACCATCGCCGCAGTTGGTCCCGCAAAACGCGCAGCAGCCGTCAAAGCGGCCCCACTCGGGACCGGCGGCAACAATTCCATCAATTCATTGACCGATCCAAATCGCCGCTGCGGATCTTTCGCCAGCGCACGCGAAACGATGGTGCGATAGGGTTCGTCGAGAACCGTGACATCCGGCTCGGCGGTCAGATGCTTCATCAATATCTCGCCGACGCTTTCGCCCTCAAATGGCACGTGACCGGTCAGCATTTCGTACAAAATGATGCCCAAAGCGTAGATGTCGATTTCTTTGCCGTACCGGCCATTGGCGATTTCTGGCGCCATATAGTGCACGGTGCCAACGCTGCCAGTTTGCCCGCTGCGGCGACTGCACGACATGAATTTCGATAGCCCGTAGTCGCCGATTTTTACGATCCCTTCATCGACGAAAATGTTTCCAGGTTTCAAGTCGCGGTGCACAATGCCGTGATCGTGCAGATATGCCACACCTGCGGCGATGCCATGGATCCAGGCCAACGTTTCTGCCAGCGGCAATCCGTCGGGATGCTGCGCAAGCACTTCTTCCAACGACTGGCCTGCCATCAATTCCATCACAACCCAGTTGTCGCCTTGATCATCCTGTTTCACGTCGTAAAGCGAAAGCAGATTGGGATGCTTCAGGTTCAAGCACTGGGTGACGCCGCGCAGCTCGACGTCCCAATTGCGGCGGATAAGTTTGAGAGCTACTTCCTTGCCAGCGTCACTGGTGGCGTAGTAAACCTCGCCGAATCCGCCGTGCCCAATGCCGCGCTTAATCGTGTAGCCAGGCAAGGGGCGCGAACCGCTGGCATAGGCGAAGCGGCCGGTCGCTTGAGCCGATGCAGCAGGCGGCGCATTTGGACCGCCCTCGGGTTTGCTTTCGTGCGGTTGCGTGGCTTGGAGGTTCATCGGTTTATGGGGATAGCGATTTGCAACAAGCGACTAGTCGACAATGAAAGTCTATTATCGCAAAAAGCAACCGCTATTTGCTAGCTTTTAGCCGCCAATTGCTAATGGTTCCAATGAAAATGCAAACTCTTCTCCTTCCACCCGCGATCCTGACTTCAAAACGCTGCGTCCTGCAGTCCTTGTCGTTCCGTCGATGGTGATTTTTGCCGACGTGCGGCAGACTAATTCATCCATCTGCCGAAACAATATGATCTCATGGCGCCACTGCGGCGTAATGACATGACTCGTGGCCGCGGGACCGAGAATGCATGCTTCGGCCATTAGCAACACTCCGTTGGTCGATGGCTGCGTGCGATGGGGGCTGGCAAACTCCAATCGGGCCGTCGCGCTAAGCGGATGGGGTCGTCGAAACCGCAACCGCACCGCTCCGCTCAGTTCAATCATGCTTCCGTCCCACAGTGGCGCAGACCCGTTCACACCTTTTCCATCGACGCGCACCGACCGCAACGCTTCCAACGAATAGGTTTCTCCCTCCCTGCGAATCACCGCATGTCGCCGCGACAAGTCGCCTAAAATCGGCACATCGGGCGCCGCACCGCTGGCCGGCTGCCCCAACGCCACTTCATCACTACGACAAATCAGATAACTTCCTACGGCGTCGACCCACAACATCAATCGGTCGGGCATTTTGGTCGACCCGTTCACGGCATTTCTCCAACGTGCCACCAGCGGCCACCAAAACGGCCGTTGCCCAATCCAATTGTCATCCATCGGGCGTATCATGTCAGCGTAATTGGAACTGAATCGGGAGACCAGGGCGCGAATCGGGCGCCAGCCGTGGAAACTGTCAAACGCTCCTAACTTGTTGCTACTTGCTAACGCTGACTTCAGCGACTTTGGTGCCTTCCGATGCACCCGTCGGGCCGTCGAGATATTCAGTCACGCGCTCGACAATGTTGTCCGTGACATTGGCCGGCTGGTCGACGGGAATTTCACCCTGCAATTTGCCCTCAACGTTGACCATCTTTTCTTCGACAGAAAGCCGAGTTCGCAAATCGCCGATCAGTTCTTTCAGGTTGCCCAAATGACTGTCGTCGAAGTTGTAGTTACTGCTGGTTTGGGCGACTTCCACCATTTTCAGCCGCGCTTCCAGGTTTTCCACGTCGACCTCAAGTTGACGCTTCTGCGCCAGCATTTGGTCGAGCTTTTCCCGGGCAGCATCCAAACTTTTTTGCCGAGCTGACTGCATATCGCGCAGGCTGGCCAGCGTCGCGTCGGACGTTTTGAAGCGTTCCAGCCGATTGGCCAAATCACTCTTCACTTGATCGACGGTGTACGTTCGGCCGGCGAATTTGAACTTGCTGCCGCCGCTCGAGAGATCATCGCGCAGCGACGTCAAATCGCCACGATCCTTCTCTTGCTTTTTGCCCACCTGATCGATTTGCTGCCCGAGCCGTTCCACCTCCACTTCTTCCTTGGCAATAATTTGCATGTTCTTGCGGATTTCCGGCATGATGTCTTTCACCATGTTGCGAGCCCGGTCGATTTCAAACTCCATCGGAACCGACTGCTTTACCGAGTCTTGCACCCAACCGGCCGCCGTGCCCACATAACTGTGCAGATGTTTTCCGAAGATCAAAACACCCACTGCTGTTCCAGCAATTCCCCAAACGATAGCGCGGCGAATCATGGTATTACCTCCAGATAAACGACGTGGTCCGTAGTCAGTAATCGGTGGTCAGTTGCAACGGACAAGAGGCCACGGACTGCGGACATAATTTGCTTTGCCACAGAGGTTGTTCGCGGACTTTGAGGAAATCTTGGAAAAGCCTTCTGTTTTTTACGAATGCTCACTGATCCCGACCATCCGTGTGAAAGTGGCGGCCAGCGTCAACCCCTTGCCGCATCGTATGTTACAATCTCAACGGAGGCTTTGATGTCCGACTCGCTCAGCCGCGAAGAACTAATTCGTCGAATTCATGCCGCCCCGGGCCAGCTGGTGCTGGCGATTACTGGCGGCGGCAGCCGTGCCATTAGCGATTTGCTAGCGGTCCCCGGCGGTTCGCGAACTGTGCTAGAGGCGGTCGTTCCATACTCAGCGGCCGCGCTCCAGGAGTTTTTACACGCCCGGCCGGAGCAGTTTTGTTCTGCTCCGGCAGCGCGAATGATGGCCATGGCAGCGTTTCAGCGCGTTACGCATTTACAAAAGATAGCAGCAGATTCAGCTAATCGCGAAGCAGGAATACAATCTACGAACGACTCATCGCTCGATGTGCCGCCCATCGGCATTGGCTGCACGGCCAGTTTGGCCAGCGATCGGCCCAAGCGGGGCGCGCATCGCATCTATGTAGCATCGCAGACGGTGGACGCCACCACGACGTACTCGTTGGAACTCTTAAAAGGCCGCCGCAACCGCCTCGAGGAAGAAGCCATTGCCGCGCAAATCATTCTTAACGCAGTGGTCGAAGCGTTCGGCATTGAGCAGTGGTTGCCGCTGCCGCTTGCCGACGAAGAAAAAGTTGAATCGACCCGAACCGCCGTCCCGCCAGAATGGCAAGATTTGCTCATGGGTCGTGTTCAACTCGTTTGTGCCAAAACTTCAGCCGTAATTCCAAAGCCTGCAAAGACTCGCCGCGCCATTTTCCCCGGCGCGTTCAACCCGTTGCACGAGGGTCACCTGCGAATGGCGGAAATCGCAAGTCGTCGCCTCAGCGTACCTGTGGAATTTGAATTGTCGATTGAAAACGTCGAAAAGCCGCTGCTGGATTACACCGAAATTGCACAACGTGTCGCACAATTCAGCGAAAAACACTTGCCCCTATGGTTAACCCGGACACCAACTTTCGAGCAAAAGTCGGCATTATTTCCTGGGGCAGTGTTCATTGTCGGCGCCGACACGATCGTGCGGATCGGCCAGCCACGCTACTACGGCAATGACCCGGTCGCAGCAAACGCGGCGATCGAACAAATCGGCAAACGCGGCTGCCGGTTTTTAGTGTTCGGCCGGTTGGTCGGCAATGAATTTCAATCGTGCGCCGGCCTGCCGCTGCCCGATTCGCTACGAAAGCTGTGCGACGAAGTGCCAGCGATTGACTTTCGTCACGACGTATCTTCCACCGAGCTGCGAAAGCTAACGACTAGCGATTAGCGCCAAGCTTTCCCGCTAATTGCTAACCGCTAACCGCTTCCTCACATTCGCTCAACGACTTCAATTCCCAACAGTTCCAACCCTCGCCGAAGCACTTTGGCCGTCAGGTCGCAGAGTGCCAACCGGCTGTGCAACTGTTCCGGCGTTTCGGCCCGTAGCACGGGACAGTTTTCATAGAAAGTGCTGAACTGATTTGCCAACTCAAACAAATAGTTGGTCAGCTGATTCGGCCGGTAGTCGGCCAGCACCAGATCAATCGCTTCGGAAAACTGTAGCGCGGCCAATGCCAATGCACGCTCCGCCGGATGCGAAATAGAAATCCCTGCCCACCGGCCAGCCTCAGTTGCTTTCGCGGCTGTGCCCAATTGCTTTTGCCCCTTGATAAAAATTCCCCGAATTCGGGCGTGGGCGTACTGCATATACGTCGCCGTGTTGCCATTCATCGCCAGCATCTTGTCATAATCAAACACGTAATCGCTGGTCCGGTTCTGCGACAAATCGGCGTACTTCAGCGCCCCGATTCCAACCGCTTCGGCGATTCTGCGCCGTTCCTCCGGCGAAAGCTCCGGACCAGCCGGCTTGGTGTCGTCGTTCGCGCTGACGATAGCCAGCGCCCGGTTGACGCCTTCATCGAGCAAACCTTCCAAGCCAACCGTATCGCCAGAACGCGTCTTGAACGGCTTCCCATCTTTGCCCAGCACGGTGCCGAAGCTGATGTGTTTGAATTCGACATTTGACCAACCCGAGTGCCACAATCGCGCCGTGGCGAACAATTGTTCGAAATGCAGACTCTGCCGATGATCGACCACGTACAAAATCGCATCCGGATGCCATGTTTCCATGCGGTATTGAATCGTTGCCAAATCGGTCGTGGCATATAAAAAAGCGCCGTCCTGTTTGCGAATCAAAAACGGCGGTTCGCCTTCTTTAAAAAACACACCAGTCGCTCCTTCGCTCTCCCGCGCAATTCCCTCTTTCAACAAGTCCTCGACCACCGCCGCCAGCCGGTTATGATAAAAACTTTCGCCCAACTGCTCATCAAACCTAACCCCGAGCCGATTATAGACTCGTTTAATGTCCTTTAAGGATTGCGTGCGGATTTCCTCCCAGAATGTCAGATTCTCTTGATCCCCGGCGTGAAGTTTGGCTGTTACCGCAAGAACAAGACTGCGCACGAACGGATCTTCATCTGCCAGATGATTCATGTGCGCATACAATGCGCCATACAATCCAAGCTTCTCAATTTTGCCGCTCGCTTCAACTTCTTTGCGAACGTCCGGATGCCGGTATCCGTAAATAATCATCCCGAACTGCGTGCCCCAATCGCCCAGGTGATTGTCGCCGATCGCCTTGTGGCCCAGAAACTTGAGCGTCCGATTCAGACAATCGCCAATCACTGTGCTGCGAATGTGCCCCACGTGCATCGGCTTGGCGACATTGGGCGCACTGTAATCAACAATATAAGTGCGCGGCGATTCAACCGTCGGCACTCCCGCGCGCTGGTCAGATAAAGCTGTGGATGCCTTTTCCGAAATAAAATCGCTCCGCAGCCGTAGATTAATAAAACCGGGCCCGGCGATTTCGGGCGTTTCGCACAGATCGGCAATCTCCAACCGGCGAACAATTTCGTTGGCTATTTCGCGCGGTGGTTTACCCAATCGCTTGCCCAGCGGCATAGCACAGTTCGCCTGATAGTCGCCGAATTTCGGATCCTGGCTCGCCCGCACCTGCGAGAGCAACTCAGTCGGATTATCGGCCAGGCCGGACAGAGCGGCGGCGAAACGGCGATGAATCTCGCGAAGAATATTCACAGCGAAAGTTAAGCGGGAATGGTGTGGCGAGCGAATTTGGACGTAAATCTAGTCCAATCAGTTTGACAATGATGATGCGCTTTGCCAATGGCGTTCAAGCGGCCGGTCGGTGGGCAACATCACTATTAACGACAGTCGACGGTAGCAATGGTTCAACAAGCGCCCAAGTGCGCGCCGTTGCTCCTTGCTGTTTTTTTACCAGATCTGTGGCATGTTGGCCGAGCGCAGAAGCATAAGAAGAATCAGTCAGACAGCGGCGCACAAACGCGGAAAGCTCCTCACCACTGTTCACGCGCACCGCGGCATCGTCGGCGAGCAACATTTCGACGACATCGCGAAAATTTTGCGTATTGGGACCGAAACAGGTCGCCACGCCATAAGCGGCCGGCTCGATCATATTCTGTCCGCCGCGACTGGAAAACAAACTGCCACCGACAAAACCGACCGCGGCCGTCCCCCACCATCCACCTAGCTCGCCAACCGTGTCGACCAATAGAACTCGCGATGTACCAGTCGATTGCGATTTATTCAACGCCGTTCTTCGTTGCCAGGAAACTCCACTTCGATCCAGCAGCGCAGCAACTTCGTCGAACCGGTGCGGATGGCGCGGCACAATAACCAGCCGTAACTTTGGATATTCGGCGACCAGCGATTGAAAGGCTGCCAACGCCAACTGTTCTTCCGGCGCCTGCGTACTGCCGACCAGAAAAATCGCGTCGCCGTCAGAAAAACCGCCCAATTGACGTAGCGACTGTGTTCGCAGATTCTGGCGGTCGCCCTGCGCCCCGTCAAATTTAAGCGAGCCGGTCACATGAACGCGCCCGCCCTCCATGCCCAGGGCGCGAAACCGCTGGGCATATTCCTCGTTCTGCACGGCTATCGCATCGATGCTGTTCAAAACTGGCCTTAACCAGCGACGAACGCGTCGGTAACCGCGAAAACTCTTTTCACTCAACCGGCCATTGACGATCGCCACCCGCGCGCTGTTTTCGCGGGCCGCGCGCACTAAATTGGGCCACAATTCCAGTTCTGCCAGCAGCAACAGCGATGGCTTTATCCGGCGCATACCCCGCCGCACCGCCCATGAAAAGTCCAGTGGGCAGTAGAACACCGCATGTGCGGTATATTTGGTCTTCGCCAGTTCGTAGCCAGTTTTGGTCGTCGTAGAGATGACGCACTCGACGTCCGGCCGCTGCCGTGCGATTTCCTTCAAAAGGACTGCCAGCAAATTGACTTCACCCACGCTGACCGCATGCAGCCAAATGCACGGGCGTAATGAATTCCGCTGCGGCACCGCGCCCAAGAATTTCGCCGCGAATCCTTCTCGATATTTGCCCTGGAAAATACTTTGATAAATGATCCAGGGCGCCGCCACGAACAGCGTAACAAGATATGCGATGTTTAAGAAATAGGCTGTCATGGGAATCCATTCCCGCGAAAGATTTAAACGCGGCAATCACGCCGCTTGTCCGCCCTGCTTTCGCATGCAGCAGTTTTTGAATTTTTTGCCGCTGCCGCACGGACATGGATCGTTGCGTCCGACGCGTTCCTGCTTGTTGCGGATCGGTTCGATTTTTTTGTCCCCTTGCATGTTGTCGATGGCCGATTGCTGTTGCTGGCCAATGGCGGTCGGCGGCGGGGCTTCTTCGTGCACGGCCGCGGTTTCCTTCCAAGTCGATCCGACAAAACCCTCGTCCAACTGTTCCATGCGGAAAATCAAATCCGTCACACGATCGCCGATATTCGTCCACATGGTCTCGAAAGTCTGCATCCCTTCGCGTTTATATTCGACCTTGGGATCGACCTGGGCGTAACTTCGCAGCGACACGCTGGACCGCAAATGATCCATCGCCAACAGATGATCTTTCCAGGCGCCGTCGAGAATTTGCAGCACCAGGTTGCGCTCCAGCCGGCGCATTTCAGGCCGGAAATGATCGTCGATCGCCAGAGCCGCCCGCACTTGCAGATGTTCTTGATCGAACCGCCCGATTCGCTCGATCGGAAATTGCGGATCGTAGGTTTTGAGTTTTTCGGACAACGTCTGGATCGCCCTGCTCTCTTGCCATGCCGGACCAAGGACTGCCCGCACCGTCAACGATTCGCCGTTGCGCTCCGCATGGCCTGCGGAAGCTTCGGCAAAGACTGCGTCAACCAATTGTTGGATTTGTGCGTGTGCATCGGCAGCTTTCCGCAAATTCACCCGGCTGTGCTCAACCAGCACAGTTCGAATTTCATCTTGCTGCTTATTCTTCAAATCTTCCAGATCCAGATCGACTTGGAATCGATCGCGAGACCAACCGACCAGTTGATCGCGGTCGTAACGCTTTTGTCCCGAGGCATCCCGCGTAGTGAAATGCAGCAATCCGGCCATCACTGGAAATCCTGCTTCCTTGATTTCGTAGGCTTCGCGGGCCTTGACGCTAATCAACGCGATGAATTCCGTCGGCTCCAGTTCGCGAACGTCATCCGGATTAATCTGAATGCAGAATTTGTAATGGGCCCAGCCGCACGCCGTACGCACGCCAAGGTTCGGCTCCAAGAACCGGGCCCCTTCGCTCAAATCAATCTCGCGAATGGCAGCGCGGGCTTGCTCCAGCAGCAACTCAGCGACGCCGTCGCGCCCGGCTTTCTTCAGGTCGCGATCGCGGAGGTTCGTTTTCCATCGCGAATTGGCAAATTTAGCCAGTGCTTCCCAATTCCAATCTTCTTCGCTGCTTTCGGGAAGATTCTCTTCGACCGCTTCGAAAACCTGCGATTCCGCCATCCGCTCGGCAACGTCTTTTGCCTGGCGCTGGGCCGCCTCAAAATCGAGATTGCGGAATTCATTAGGCTCCAATTCCACCGACAGCAAATTGCCCGCCCATTTGGCGAACGTTTCAGCGCCGTAATCTTTGTCGAGAAAAACGTTCAGGCTTTGCTCGATCTGGCGATCAATCATCTCCAAAATGAGCTGTTTGCAATTCCCGCCGTCGAGAATTCGCTGCCGATACGAATAGATTCTCTTGCGCTGCTCATCCATCACTTCGTCGTACTCGAGCAAATTTTTACGAATGTCGAAGTTGCGTTCTTCAACTTTCTTTTGGGCCCCTTCAATGCGGCGAGAAACCATTCGGCTTTCGATTGCCTCGCCCTCTTTCATACCCAAACGCGTGAGGATGCTTTTGACCCATTCGCCGGCAAAGATGCGCATCAAATCGTCTTCCAGTGACAGATAGAAACGACCCGAACCTGGATCACCTTGGCGACCGGAACGGCCACGCAATTGGTTGTCGATGCGGCGTGCTTCATGCCGTTCCGTGCCGATGATGTGCAAGCCGCCCAAGGCCTTCACTTCGGCTCCTTCGGCCTTTGTGTTTTCGCGCACTTCAATTTCTTTAACCAGCGAGTCCCATTCTTCACGAGGGACTTCCAAGCGTGTGGGATATTTGTCTTGCAGCTGAGCCCAAACCATCGAGTCGGGATTTCCCCCCAAAATGATATCGGTACCGCGCCCGGCCATATTCGTGGCAATCGTCACCGCTCCCTTGCGGCCGGCCTGTGCCACAATTTCCGCCTCACGCTTGTGATGCTTGGCGTTGAGAACTTCGTGCGGTATGCCGCGCCGCTCGAGGAGTGCCGAAAGCCGCTCGCTTTTTTCGATCGATACCGTGCCGACCAGAATCGGCCGTCCGCGCTTGTGCAAGATTTTGATTTTGGATCGCGGAATAGTGCGAAGTTCGCGGTTGTCCTTGTCGTCGAACGTTATTTCCTGCTCGTTCTCTCCCTTCACCGCGCCAACCAGCCACGTATCGTCCGTCAATTCAACGGTGTCCCACTTGTGAATGCGTTCGATTTCATTGGCCACCTGATTGAATTTATCTTTCTCGGTCAGATAAATCACGTCGGCATGATTGATGCGCTGCAGCGACCGATTAGGCGGAATGGCAATCACGTCGAGCTTGTAGATTTTCCAAAACTCGTTGGCCTCGGTCATGGCCGTGCCCGTCATACCGCAGATCTTTTTATACAGCTTGAAGAAATTCTGCAGCGTGATGGTTGCCAGCGTTTGCGTTTCTTCCTTCACGCGCACGCCTTCCTTTGCTTCGACCGCCTGATGCAGGCCGTCGCTCCACTGCCGGCCAGGCATTTTGCGCCCCGTGAATTCGTCGACGATGATAATATCGCCGTCTTCAATCACGTAATTCACATCGCGCTTATACAGAAAATGGGCCTTAAGTGAGTTGTCGATCAGATGCGGCCACTCCATATTGCCGGCCGTATAAAAACTTTCCACACCCGCCAATCGCTCGGCAGCCCGTACACCTTCATCGGTGAGTACCACCGTGTGTTCTTTTTCTTTAACCTCGAAGTGCTTGTCTTTTATCAATTGCCGGGCCAGCTTGTCGGCCTTGCTGTATTTGGTCACGTCATCATGCGCCGGACCTGAGATAATTAGCGGCGTGCGAGCCTCGTCGACGAGAATGTTATCCACCTCGTCGATGATGGCGAAATTCAGCGGTCCCTGCGCTTGCTGCGCATTTTTGGGGAAATGATAATCGTCGCGCGCCGCAGGCCGCATGTTGTCGCGTAAATAGTCGAAGCCGAACTCGTTGTTGGTTCCGTAAGTGATGTCGCCAGCGTAAGCCTTCTGCCGCTCGCCGCCGTCCATGCCGGCCTGAATGGCACCGACTGTCAGGCCCAGGTTCATGTAAACCGGAGCCATCCACTCCATGTCGCGGCGGGCCAGGTAATCGTTCACCGTCACGACGTGTACGCCCTTACCTTCCAAGGCATTGAGATACGCCGGCAGCGTGGCCACCAGTGTTTTTCCTTCCCCCGTGATCATTTCGGCGATCGAGCCGCTGTGCAGCACCATGCCGCCAATCAATTGCACATCATAGTGCCGCATTCCCAGAAAGCGCCGCCCCGCCTCGCGACAAACGGCGAACGCTTCTACCAGAATGTCGTCCAACGTTTCCCCTTGATTCAGCCGCTCTCGAAACAGCACAGTCTGCTGCTTCAGTTCCGCATCGCCCATTGTCTGATACTTGGGCTCCAGCGCATTTATGGCGGCGACTTTCGGCTGTAGCTTTTTGATATACCGGGCATTCGACGAACCGAACAGCGAAGTGATGCCGCGTTCAATAGCGCCGCTAAGGCCGGTGAAAAAGTTGCCGATGACTTCCCAAATTTGTTCCAAAACGTCCATCGATCAAGCCATTTCTGCAGGGATGAGCGGGCGGGGCGCGTACCGGGTGCCAGTTCGGCAGAGTCGCCTAGGCTGCTACAATAGAGCAACGGGCGCGCCAGCCTTCGATATTTGACGTAAGGTTTGCCGACAAAGAAGTTTATAGCGATTCCACAGGGTGGGTCAAGAACGATTGCCAGCTAGTTGAACGCCGTAAGTTATTGCCCCGTAACGTCATCATCGCCTGTGCAGATCGATTAACATTATTGTTCGGCGGTTCGCAAATTCGCTTTTCGGCATGCCTCTGCAACTACAAACCACCGACATTCGCGGTCAATTGGTGTTCCTCGGCACAGGAACGTCAGTCGGAGTTCCATGCATCGGCTGTGGCTGTCCAACCTGCAGCAGCAGCAATCCGAAAAACAAGCGTACCCGATGTTCGCTGGTGCTCGGATTGTCAGAAGGAAATTTGTTAATCGATACGTCGCCCGATTTACGCACCCAACTCCTGCGCGAGAATGTGGGCATTGTGCATTCGGTGCTCTACACGCACGATCACGCCGACCACGTGTTCGGACTGGACGACGTCCGATTATTTCCACACTACCTCGGTCACGCGCTGCCGGTGTACTGCGAAGATTTCGTCGAATCGCGGATCCGAAAGTCGTTCGATTACGCCTTCGCCGAAGACAATCATGGCTATGGCGGCGGTGTCCCGCAATTAGATATGCAGCGGATTACCGCCACGGAACCTTTTACACTGTTGGGACAATTGATCAAACCGTTTCGTCTCTGGCACGGTAAGTTCCGTGTGCTGGGTTTCCGCATCGGCAACATTGCCTACTGCACCGATACCAATGGCATCCCGCCCGACAGCTTCTCGCAGTTGGACGGACTCGACGTTTTGATTTTGGATGCATTGCGTCCGCGGTCTCACGCATCGCATTACAGCCTGGATCAGGCGGTCGAAGTTGCCACGCGGCTCCGCCCAAAGCGAACCTACTTCACACACATGTGCCACGATCTGGAGCACGAATCCACCAACTCTGCCCTGCCTATCGGCATGGAATTGGCATACGATGGATTGCGGCTGCCGCTAAGTTAATTGCAATGAGAGCATTCACAGGGCAAGCCGGCGCAGCCGCAGTGCATTGCTAATCACCGACACGCTGCTAAAGCTCATCGCCGCGGCCGCAATCATCGGATTCAACAGCGCCGCATGCCCAAAGATGGGATACAACACGCCCGCGGCAATCGGCACACCAAGCACGTTGTAAATAAACGCAAAGAACAGATTCTGACGGATGTTTCCCATGACGCCGCGGCTCAGACGGCGCGCTTTGGCGATACAGCGCAAATCGCCCTTAATCAATGTCAGGCCGGCGCTTTCCATCGCCACGTCGGTGCCGGTGCCCATCGCAATTCCGACTTGCGCCTGGGCCAGCGCGGGAGCATCGTTGATTCCATCGCCCGCCATGGCGACAATGTGCCCCTCGGCCTGCAGGCGCTTCACAAACTTGCCCTTATCGATGGGCGCAACTTCCGCTTCGACGTCATCAATTCCGAGTTTGCTTGCCACAGCAACGGCAGTGGTACGGCTATCGCCGGTCAGCATCACGATTCTGATGCCGTCGGCATGCAGCAGTTTGATCGCTTCCGGCGTACTCGATTTAATTTGATCTGCGACGCCCAATAGTCCGGCTATTTGGCCGTCAATCGCTACGAACATCGCGGTCTGGCCATCGCGCCGGAGCACTTCAGCACGCTCCGAAACTGATTTAGCGAGTGCGATTTTCATCTCCTCGAATAATTTCGCGTTACCCAGTGCGACTTCGTGACCTTCGATTTTCCCAACCGCTCCTCGGCCGGTAACGGAGCGGAAATTTTCTACCGGGGGCAAATTCAATTTCCGATCGTTGGCCGCCGCAACGATCGCTGCCGCCAATGGATGCTCGCTGGCTTTCTCCAGCGCGGCAGCCAATCGCAAGAGGTTGGTGTGGTCGCCTTCTCCGCCAGAGCCGTTCGGTTGTGACTCCGCTGTCACCAGCCGCGGCTTACCTTCCGTCAGCGTGCCTGTTTTATCGACCACCAGCACATCCACTTTTTCCAGCACTTCTAGCGCCTCGGCGTTTTTCACTAACACCCCGGCCGTAGCGCCGCGGCCAGTGCCAACCATAATGGACATCGGCGTGGCCAAACCCAGCGCACATGGGCAAGCGATAATCAACACGGCCACGCTGTTAACCAGCGCATAAGCAAATCGCGGCTCCGGACCAATCGAAACCCACACGATGAATGTAATGATCGCCGCAACAATCACCGCCGGCACAAACCATGCCGCCACGACATCGACCAATCGTTGAATCGGCGCTCGGCTGCGCTGGGCCTGGCCCACCATGCGAACAATTTGCGCCAGCAGTGTTTCGCTGCCGACTCGTTCGGCGCGCATTATTAGCGAACCCGTCCCGTTGACGGTGCCGCCCGTCACTTGGTCGCCCGATTGTTTTTCTACCGGAATCGATTCGCCCGTAATCATCGATTCATCCACGCTGCTGCTGCCTGTAACCACGACGCCATCGATCGGCACTTTTTCACCGGGCCGCACCCGCAATTGATCGCCGGGCTGCACTCGATCTAGCGGCACATCCTGCTCGCTCCCGTCGGCGTCGATGCGGCGCGCGATCTTAGGCGTCAGTCCTAAAAGCGCGCGAATGGCGCTGGATGTTTGCCCACGAGCGCGCAGTTCCAGCACTTGGCCCAATAGAACCAGGGTGATAATCACGGCCGCAGCCTCAAAATACACATCCACCTGCCCGCCGTGCCCACGCAAAGATTCTGGAAACAACCCTGGTGCGAAGGTTGCCGCCCCGCTAAACCCATAAGCAGCACCGGTGCCAATCGCAATCAGCGTGAACATATTCGGCGAACGATGCACGATGGATTGCAGGCCGCGCTCGAAAAAAGGCAACCCCGCCCACAGCACCACCGGTGTCGCCAGTGCGAATTCAATCCAACGCATTGCGACAGCGCCTAACCAATGCTGCACCAGCATGCCCGGCAACATATCAACCATCGCCAACAATAGCAGTGGAGCGCTAAGCACCACGCTGATCCAGAAACGCCGCGACATATCCACGAGTTCCGGATTCGCTTCTTCCGCGGTGACCGTTTTCGGCTCCAGTGCCATGCCGCAAATCGGACAATTGCCCGGCGCATCGCGCACAATTTTCGGATGCATCGGACAGGTCCATTGAGTGTGTGTCACCGGAACCGCCGGCTGCTCTGGTTCCAAAGCCATTCCACATTTTGGGCAACTGCCCGGTCCCTGCTGACGCACTTCCGGATGCATCGGACAAGTAAAAATGGCAGCGGTAGGTACCGGGTGGTCCGCCATTTTTTCCGGCGCACCGCCGAGAGTCACCAGTGGAGCATGCGATTTAGCGGCACTCTGCAATACCGGAAGCTGTGGACCACTGGCGATCGGCACGGTGGACAAATAGACGTCTGGCCTGGCCTGAAATTTCTTCAGGCAACCAAGATTGCAAAAGTAGTAGGTTTGACCCTGATAATCGAATTTGGCGGCTGCATGCGCCGGGTCGATCAGCATTCCGCACACCGGATCGTGCACTTTCTCGCTGACCTGGGCAGTTGCAGCAGCGTGATGTTGGTGCGTGTCACTCATTGTTTTTCATTGGTCATTTCGACAAGTCGAACAAGCAAATTCTTCGCCGCTCCGCTGTCGACGGCTTGTTGCGCTAATTGGACGGCTGTGCTCAATGAGCCTGTTTTGCCGGCGACCCACAATGCGGCGGCTGCATTGGCCACGACAATATCGCGCGCGGGGCCAACTTCACCGGCTAGCACGCGGCGAATGATCTCGGCACTCTCCGCACTGTTATCTACGTACAGCGGTTCGAGAGACTCCACAGTCGATAGGCCGAAATCCGCCGGCGTCCAGCGGTGCTCTTGCGTCGAACCGTCGCTGGACACTTCGATAACATGAGTCGTTCCGGCAATGGTAACTTCACCGATTTCACCATCGCCACTGACCACTGCTGCACGCTGCGTCCCGAGCCGTGCCAGTCCTTCGGCCATCGTTTTCTGTAACCCTAGGCGACCGATTCCCAGCAATTGAAACGGCGCTCCCGCCGGATTACATAGCGGGCCTAATAAATTGAAGATCGTCGGCACGCCCAGCCGGCTGCGCACTTCGGCCACGCGCTTCATCGACGGATGCAACAGTGGCGCGAAGCAAAAGCAAATCCCCAGTTCATCCAGGCTTCGTTCCACGCACCGCACATCGGCCGAAATGTTTACATCCAGTGCTGCCAGCACATCGGCCGAGCCGGTTCGACTTGTCACGGCACGGTTGCCATGCTTCGCCACCGGAACACCTGCCGCCGCCGTGACCAAGGCCGCAGCGGTGCTAATGTTGAACAACTTAGAACTACTGCCGCCGGTACCGCAGGTGTCGATTACCGTTTTGTGCCGAGTGCGAATCGGCGTCATGTGTTTCCGCAGCGAGGCAGCTGCCCCGGCGAGTTCCTCAGCCGTCTCCCCCTTGGCTCGCAAAGCCGTCAGCAACAGCGCAATCTGCTCATCGGTAACATGGCCGCGCATGACCATGTCGATCGTCGTGGTCATTTCCTCTTGCGACAGATTTTCTCCAGCCGCGAGGCGGCCGAGGGTAGCAGTAATCATATAATTGGCCGAGCTGAAAGTTCCGGTTCCAAAAATTCTATCGTCCGCTGTCGAATGGGAAATGGGGATCGATGAAATTTGGAATCGTTACTGCTGGAATATGCGATTGGAGCGGGTTAGGATCAATGCAACTTTCTCCGCTGCTGTAGCACGCCTTGACAAGCGAAGGTTGTTCATGGTTCATCGCTGGATAATCATCGCCATTCTCCTGATTGGGTCGGCTCTCTGCGTTGCATCCAACGCTCAAGAGTGGACGCGCTTTCGTGGCCCCAACGGTCAAGGCCAAAGCGATGCCGCCGCGACGATTCCCGTCGCCTGGACCCAAAGCAATTACAATTGGAAAGTGGATTTGCCGGGCGTGGGACACTCATCGCCGGTCGTTTGGGGCGACCGTGTATTTGTCACCAGTGCCGATCCCGATACCGCCGTGCGACACGTACTGTGCCTGAGCACGGCCGACGGAAAAACACTCTGGCAGCGCGATTTTCCCGGATCCAAATATCATGTCCACAATCAAAACAACTTTGCCGTAAGCACGCCCGCTTTGGATGCAAACCACATCTATCTGGCCTGGGCCTCGGCCGACGAATTTACGCTGCAGGCTTTAACGCACGATGGCCAAGACGTGTGGCAAATCAATCTCGGTCCATTTGTCAGTCAACACGGCTTTGGCACCTCGCCGATTGTGGTCGACGACGAAGTGATTATCACCAACGATCAGGAAGGTGAAAGTCGATTTCTCATTGCCGTGGATGCCGCCACGGGGCAAGATCGCTGGAAAATTCCGCGCAAGTATGCCGACAACCGACAGAATGCGTCGTATGCGACTCCCTGCGTTTTAGAAACTCCCGCTGGGCGCGAACTGATCGTCTGCAGTTGGGCCTACGGCATCACCAGTCACAATTTGAAAACCGGCGAAGTTAATTGGGAAGCGCCGGTTTTCAAACTGCGACCCGTGGGTTCGCCCGTTTTGGCCGACGGCTTGATTCTGGCCAACTGCGGCGAGGGCCAGGAAGGAAAGGGAAATAATCGAGTCGTAGCCATCAAGCCAGGCAGCAAAGATGGCCGCGCTTTCGAATTGGTTTACACCATTCCTAAATCCTCAGCGCCCTACGTAACGACAATTTGCATCGCATGCGATTTGGCTTTTCTATGGGGCGATGGCGGCATTGTAACCTGCATCGACGTACCAACTGGCAAAGTACATTGGCGCGAGCGCGTCGGCGGCATTTTTTATGGCTCGCCGGTACGAGTAGGCGACCGCATCTATTGCATTTCCCTCGACGGCGACGTCGTAGTGCTGGCTGCTTCGTCGGAATATAAGCAACTGGCGCGCAACTCATTGGGCGAAGGCAGCCAGGCAACCCCCGCCATTGCCGACGGCAAAATGTACCTGCGTACCCTGTCGCATTTGATTTCCATCGGCGGAAAATGAATTTTCGCCGGCCTAGCAATTCTTACGAGAACTCACGGCGTCATTCTGCGTTTCTCGTTTGACCACTAACCACGTATAATTGTTTGATGTCACACACCACCGTAGCCCAGCGCCGTCGCTTGGAATCGCTGCCGCGAAGCGAGCTCCAGCAGCATCAACTAAATCGGCTAAACGCGCTGCTCGATCAGATTGTACCCAACAATCGGTTTTACACGCAAAAACTCTCTCGGGTCCAGCGGCCCGTAAAGTCGCTGGAAGAATTCGCCGCGTGGCCCTTCACGTTCAAACAAGAATTGGTTGGCCCCGCCAGCGGTAGCGACGCGGTTCATAACCTCACTTGGCCGCGGGAACGGTATTCGCGATTTCATCAGACTTCCGGCACCAGTGGCCGACCTCTGGTCGTGCTCGATACGGCTGACGATTGGCAATGGGTGCTGGAATGCTGGGAATATGTACTGGATGCCGCGGGCGTGGGCGCCGGCGACCGGGTGCTCATGGCGTTTTCGTTTGGTCCGCATATTGGTTTTTGGGGAGCCTACGAGTCGTTATCGCGCCGCGGGGCACTCGTGATTCCCTCCGGTGGAATGAGCTCGCTGCAGCGATTGGAACTAGCCCGGCACAACGCACCAACGGTAGTCTGCTGCACGCCCAGTTATGCGCTGCATTTAGCCGAGGTGGCCGTCAATCACGATATGGACGTAAGCCAATTTGGTGTGCGTATATTGGTGCTGGCGGGCGAACCAGGCGGATCGGTGCCCGCTGTCCGCAAAAGGTTAGAACAATTATGGAATGCTCAAGTTCACGACCATTGTGGATCCACCGAAGCCGGCCCCTGGGGCTTCGGCGACCGTCAGGGTCAGGGATTACATGTTATCGAATCGGAATTCATTGCCGAATTCTTGTCGTTGGCAACTGGAGGTCCGGCGGAAGACGGCGAAGAAGCCGAATTGGTCATTACGAATTTAGGTCGCGTCGGCTGTCCCGTTTTGCGCTATCGCACCGGCGATGTAGTGCGGCCCACTTGGAAACACTCGGGAAGCAATCGCTTCGTTATGCTAACCGGCGGCGTGTTCGGGCGAAACGACGACATGCTGGTCGTCCGCGGCGTGAACGTGTTTCCTAGCAGCATCGATCATATTCTGCGAAGCTTTCCGGAAGTCGTGGAATACCGCGCCACCGTGTACAAAGTTTCCGAAATGGATCGCTTGCGAATCGAAGTAGAAGATCGATTGGAACAGCCAGACCGTATTGTTCAGGAATTTAAATTGCGGCTGGGCCTGCGCGTGGAAGTCGAAGCAGTGCCGCTCAGCTCTCTGCCACGCTACGAAGGGAAAGCAAAACGCTTTGTCGATAATCGCAAGCAACCGGCATGATCGCCGAACAAAGCCAACGAACTACTCCGATGTCATTCCATCCTGTTAAACTTTCGCGAAGCGACAGCGATTCCATCCTGATCCAGTGGAACGATGGGCAGCGCCGTCAATATTCATTCCAGGAGCTGCGCAACGCATGTCCCTGTGCCACGTGTCGCGAGAAACGCTCGCAGTCTGCCCCGGCTACGAATTTGCTGCCGGTCCTCTCGACGGCGGAGGCTCGACCGCTAACGATCGCAAAGATGGAACCGGTGGGCAACTACGCCTATTCCATCGAGTTCAGCGACGGCCACAACACCGGCATTTACACCTTAGAGTTACTCCGGCAGTTAGGGTGCCAGAGCAATTAACAATGCATTAGCTGGCTCCGATTGTTGAATGCGTGAGTATTGCGACGCATTTCCGGCCAGTTCCTAGCCACTTCCGCCCGCATCACATCAAGCTACCGGATTGCGGATCGACGCCGACTCCCTTGGTCAACTCGATCAATGCATCCATCACGCTTAATAGCGCACTAGGATCAAGCATCTCGCCCTCTTCTTCCGCCTCATCATCGGACACTTGCTCGAAGTGCAAGATGTCGAACTTGGCGTCGCACTGTGCCAATTGATTTAATTTCGGACGGTCGGAGGCGTCGATGTTGCCTTTCAAATCGCGCTCTAGTTCGTCCACCTGGTCCGAAACTTCTTCGCCCGAGACGTAGCTGATATCCATCGCCGCATAATCTTGCGGCGAACGAAGCGTGATCGAGTCAAAATGGCCCACCTCGTCAGACTCGCCATTGGTAAGTTCGAAACGTGGATTGATTTTTAGCAACCGGCTTTTGACTTGTTCCAGGTTAGGGCGGCGCGCGGAATCGAACAGCACAAAATACGTTTCGCGCCATTTGTAGTCGTGATTTTCAAAAGTGGACATCGCCAACTCGTCGCCTGAAAATGCCCCGACGTAAATTTACGGTCGCTTCTGACTACGAAACTGTAGTTACCGAGGTTCGCCCTCGAAGGCTTACTGCGGTTCTGGTTCTTCCCAATCGTCCCCTTCCTCGCCAACACTGCCTTGCCAAGTCTCCAGCGCGTTTAAAACGGCATCGCGCTCCTCGCGCTTCGCCCAAACCGATTCACCCTGTTCCAGTCGGATTTCATAGTTCCCTTCCTGCGTGCAATCTTCCTGCCCACAAAAATGCGGCACCGCTGCAATCCACACGATGCGGTACAACGGAATATGCTTATCGTCGACGATGCAAAAAATGGACATACAGCCTTATTTCTCTCCGCTAGTTTATACGCTTCGCTCAGCCGCTTGCCAATTCCGCCGCACGGCGGGCTGCCGCCTCGACGGCCGAAATCAATGCTCCCCTGACACCGTGGTTCTCCATCACATGTAGCCCAGCAATGGTTGTGCCGCCGGGACTAGCCACGCGATCTTTGAGTACTCCAGGATGATCCCCCGTCGTAAGCACCATTTGCGCCGCGCCTTTCACCGTTTGCGCCGCCAGTTGCAGAGCCACCTCGCGAGTCAGTCCCAACCGCACACCCCCATCGGCCATCGCTTCGATCATCAAATAAACAAACGCCGGCCCCGAACCCGACAATCCCGTTACGGCGTCCAAAAGTTTTTCCTCGACGGCAATCGCTAGCCCCACCGAACCCAGCAGTTTCGCAACCAGTTCGACATCCGCCGTTGTGCTATTCGGCCCCACGCAATAGGCGCTCGCGCTTTGACCGACCAAACACGGTGTGTTCGGCATGACCCGCACCAGTCGGCACGGTCCCAATCCGTCGGCTAGCGCTTCCAAACGGATGCCGGTGACAATCGAGATCGCCAGTTTTTCTTTTCCCAATGCGCCGCGCAATTCGGTCATGGCGGCTTTGGCTTGCTGCGGCTTGACGGCCAGCACAACAACGTCGCTTCGCTTGGCCACTTCGGCGTTGTTGCTGGCGATGCTCGATCCCGGCATTAGCCGTTGGAATTCGCCGGTGGCGGCCGCCACCGGATCGGCCGCGACAATTTGTTTCTCTGCTAGCAAACCGGCGGCGCAAAAGCCTTTGGCCAGCGCCCGCGCCATTTGTCCCGCTCCGATAAATCCGATCGTTTGCTTAAGCATTTTCTGTGTGTTTGAAATTCTAGTAAAACGCTCCCAAGCCTCTCAACGTCGACGTCCTCGCTCCCATAAAGTCCAGCCGTCTAAATGTCGTGACAGCATGCTAGCGATGCTTCACTGCAATGCTACGTTACGCGCGGGAAACCGACAACCGGATGGCAATTCTGCAAACGATTCGTCTGGACCGAAAGGCCGCTTTTTGCGACACTCCGCGACCTTTTCAGCCGCGGCAACTGGGCCCGGACCGGACGAGTAACTTCGATCTGCCCGGCTTGCCCGTTCTGCCGTCCAAAAGTCTTTTCCATCGGTTTTGCGATCGATCACGTCACGCTGCACCCAATAGGCGCGTGCAGCTTGTCGAACTAACCGATTCAAAACACATTCACTTTATCACGAAGGATTCAGACCATGTCGCTGCGTCGCTGGTTGGCCGCACCTTGCACATTGTTGGGTTTGAGCGTTGCAATTCTCAGCCGGGCTGACGGTTTAACGTCGATGCCATTTGCCGCCAGCGCTGTGCAGAAAGCGTCGGCCGACAGCGCCGGCGTTCAAAAAGACGATTCTCAACTAACCGTGGTCCAGGCTGAAACCGATGGCTACGCGCCGATTGTCGATACCGCCGCTATCAAAAAGAAGAAGAGCTTTTGGAGCAATAAAATGTTCCATCCGACGCAATGGTTCAGCAGTTCCAAGAAAAAGTAACTTCACCTCCCGAAGGCGACGGCATGATCCGCTCCCGACGTTTCAACATCGCGCTGGCGTTTTTAATCTGGACATTGATCCTGGCAACCACCGGCTGCAGCCTATTTGGGCAAAAGCCGCCGCCGCAACGACCGCGCACCGTCGAAGAATGGATGGCCCAACCGCGCGTGCAGCCGTAATGATTTGATTCTCCTAAAACTGCGGGATTTCAACAGCGGCATGAAATGGGCCGCTGCCGGCACATGGAAACACTCGATATTGGTTGCGGCGCCATGAAAGCAAATCGCTGTGTGTTGTTTTGGGCCTCGGGATTTCTCACGGTGGTAATTATTCTGACCACCGGCTGTTCGACCACGCACGAAAAAACGATTCCCAAGCCGAGCCACTCGGCTGCGGCGGTCAATGACTTTCCGACCGCGATCCAGGCTGGCATCCCCTCAACGACTTTTAAATAGCCACGCTCGAAAAATGAGCGGTCATCAGTATTTAAGGCCGATTTGCTTCGCGGCCCGCTGATTTCTCTTGGCCCATCTTCCCTAAGCTTTGCATTTTTGCTATGACTAGATGGCGCTAGGTAAGCGGCTTGGCTGTCGGCAGCAGACGCGCTTTTTCGGCCGGCAATGGAAAGTCGGCAGCTGCCACCCACCTTGGTTGTGCTCTACATCTCCAGTTGTCAGCCATCAACGGTTTACCAGCAGTGCGTCGAGTGACGTTCGACGTTTAGCGGGCCCTCGTTTTCGTGCGATCCGGCTGCATCGGCTAGATCGGTATTGATCGCCAGATTCAGTTTCGATCAGGTTTATTTTGGCATGACCCATTATTTCGTTAAACACTGCTGGCGGTTTTGCTTGCCGTGGCTGGCAATTGCTCTGGCCGTGGTTGGCAATGCATTTTTCGGCCGAGCAGCTTGCGGCGAAACGCCGACACCTGCCGGGCCGGAATTGACTGCACGCGATTTGCACGTTTGGGGCCGGTTCGATCCAGGCACTTGGAAGCGAGTGCGGATCGTTACCGAAACACTGAACGACCGCGGCGCGGTGGCCGACACCACCACGACGGAAACCAAAACCACGTTGGTGCGGGCCGATGCCAATCGACTGACGCTGCGGATTGAAGCCACCGTGGACGTGGCGGGCAAACGCTTCGCCTGCCAACCGCAGGTTGTCGAATATGGTTACTACGGCGAATCGCCGAACGAGCCAACCGAACTGAAATCGCTGGGTTCGGAGCCTTTGACGATCGACGGCCGGCAAGTTCCCTGCCGCATCGAAGAAGTTGTGGCTACCACCGGGCAGGAAAAGCAAGTGACCCAAATGTTCCTTTCCGACGCGGTGGAACCGTTCGTGCTGAAACGGGAAACCGCAGTGTTCAAAAAGGACGGGGCCGACAGTAATACTTTGGAAGATCCGCAGACCACGGTCGAAGTGATCGCCCTGGACGTGCCTTACAACGTGCTGCACGAGGTGAAGTCGACAGCCTACGAGCGGACCATTCAAAAAAGCGCCCGGGGCACCAATGTCACGTTCGATGTAACGTGCGTCGACGTGCCTGGAGGCGTGGTGGCCCGCACTTCGAAGGAACTGGATGCCAGCGGGCGTTTGTTGCGGCGCAGCGCGCTGGAGCTGGTCGATTACCGCGTGGTCGACAACGACGACGACAACAGCACTGCCGATAAGTCTGATAAAGCCAGCGACAGTAAGAGCGGCAGCATCAACAGCGCCCAAAATCTCACCCGCCGGCAGGCTCGCCGAGCTAGGAAGCACTAATCGTAGTGCGGAATGCTGAGTGGGGACTGCGGAATAGATCTTCTGTGGCTGGAATTTTGCGCGAGGAATATTGCGCGGCGCCGGGGGTCCCACATTATGGTGCAAAATTCGGTGAGTTTTGCGCCGACCATTTAGTGGCCGACTCGAGAAATCTCGGCTGAGTGGGGCCAAGGTTGGTGCAAAATTCGGTGAATTTACTTTCATTTCCGTTGAGTTTTGTGCGCGGTTGGAGGGTGCGATTGGGGAGTTTGCGGCAAGTAAGTCGTCAACCGTTACACCTCTGTTGGGCGCGCAGGGTATTGCTTTTGGGCGGCATTTTACCAAACGAGTGGCCCAATTTTTTAGCAGAATTGTGCAAGCGATTGGATTGACGTCGCCGCTGTGCGGCTGAACACTACGCCCCAACGGGCTACGCCGTTAACGATTTTATATCGAGCAAACCGGCATTTACATGAAGGGCCGGATAGGCAAAAAGCCAGACTCCCCTGCGACAAACTGAAGACGCTTCAGCTTGAAAGG
>Ga0182024_10004128_pt1 | contig 33783 bp, 35 predicted proteins | sample P32metaG_FD_120480 | JGI IMG/M metagenome (GOLD analysis project Ga0182024, IMG submission 120480) | Permafrost microbial communities from Stordalen Mire, Sweden - P3-2 metaG (Illumina Assembly) | ecosystem: Environmental > Terrestrial > Soil > Wetlands > Permafrost | place: Sweden: Stordalen... | reverse complement strand
GCGGGAGCTGCGGCCGGAAGTCCCTGCGACCCATCGCGCCGCTACGGTTCGACGAGCCGTTGACAGAGGCGTTGGCCCGTATGTCGGCCACAAATCGTCCGAACTGAATGAACCGCTGCACCCATAATTGTGCTTTGGCATCAACAATTGTCGCGGAGGACATGTACTGTTCGGCTACCCGCCCCAGTTGTTCGAGTTCTACCGCCAGTTCAAACGGCTTGTCACAGGAGCCAGCGCCAACACCTTCGAGCTTGCGGCCGAACGCGGTCCCGAACTCGTTGATCTGGGTGCGGTACTTGCTGCTTCGGTCTTGCAGTCCCACAACCTCATACAGTTCATTCAGCAGAAAGAGAGCGAGCAACCGAGCATAAGTGGCAACGGCTACCGCCGTCGTGTCTTGCGTAAGGATTTCGCGCCCCAGTCGTTTGGCCTCCTGCGACTCCGGCCCCGACTTTCGGCTGCCGGCGGAAGTCCACACCTCTTCAAGCTTTGACTTCACCGACTCCCCCAGCACTCTCTCGATGTTGCGAGCCCGCTCAAAGACCTCGCCCAGGCTGCAGTGGTTCTCTATGTCGAAGAACTCTTCCCCGATGTCCTCTAGGTATCGGGTGAACGTCAGCGGCAGGTTGACCCGCAAACTTTGGAGGAACTGTATCCGATTGAAAACGGCCGGCAGCTTGATCGCGGCCTCCCGCTCGCCCCTCACGTCCCGGTACAACGCTATCCGGACGCGGCGGGTCTTTCCGTACAAGGGGACGTCGTGTTCCTGTGGCAGCAAACAGACCGGTACCGGCCCGTAGCGGTGAACGGCCACGGCCACGGCTGCGGCGGGGAACGGTCGCCAACCGCTGGCAATCTGGTTGACTAATGCCTTGGCTCCGCCAATGGCGCCGAAACCCGCCTGCTGATACAGTCCAATCTGCTCCCATAAGCCATCCAGCGCCCTACGATCGTCCGCTGAAAGTGAGCCGTTATCGAAATCACTGTAGGCCATGAGCAGCAGATCCCGGGCCGGATCAGGGTCGCTGATGCGATACGTTAAATAGGCGCTCTTCCAGAATCCGCCGGTCTTAACGCCGAATTTATAGCACGAGGTTTTTTCGCTCGGGAATGAGATTTCCGCCATAGGTCCGCCAGCCGTGCTTTGAATGCCTCGCCCGCCTAATACCACGCTAGCGGGAACAGACCACCGTAACTTGTGGAATGTCAAACGCGAGCTAATGCGCGGCGACGGCGGTTGGGTACTAGCGTCCTTGCCAAGGGTCTCACCGTTCCCGCCTGACTCACGACCTCAGTGACAAAAGACGGGCAGAGCGAGGCGAAATCGAGGCGGTCGTCGGAACCCCCCAATCCTTTTGGTTACCCTAACAATTGTGATCTTTTTGTCAAGCTGGGCGGAGTGTTAGGATTATGATAACATCTCGTTAAGGGCGTCTATTGAGGCGCGCTGTCCCAGGAGGATCCGCGGATAAGCGACTGCGGCGAGGTGCTCGACACTTACCCGCGGTCGAGCCCTGCCTCGTGAAGGAAATGGAAAGGGAATGCAAGGAGGGGGCCAGGGGAAATGCAAAGGACGTCAAGGGTTGTCCTGACCCGGTTCTGCGTTCCCAGCCGCTTCGCTCACTATAGGCGACGCCAATCGGCCTACGACGAGCGAAGGCTCAGGGCCTCGGTCCCCTCAACCTCTGCCTATTCGTGCCCGCGCAGCCTCCGCCAGTTGGCGGGCCTGCTCCGCATGCGGCGACTCGATGGCGGCGAAGATTTCCGCCGCCTGCTCCGCGCGGCTCAGCGCTGCCGCCGACTCGCCGGCTTTGGCAAGCTCGTCGGCGGAGTTGAATAGGGCCATAGCCTCGCCGCGGCGGTCGCCGGTCTCTCGGGCGACGGCTAGCCGCTGGCCGTGATACTCGATGGCCTTGCGGACGTGACCTAGGGCGGCCCAGGCGACGCCGAGGTTGCCGAAGGCGATACCCTCGTTGCGCCGGTCGCCGATATCGCGGACGACGGCGAGCTGTCGCTCGTAACAACCGATGGCCTTACGGGTGTCACCCAGGTCGGCCCAGGCGTTGCCGAGATTGCCGAGAGCGCTTCCTTCGCCGCGTCGGTCGCCGATATCGCCGGCGATGGAGAGGCACTGCTCCTGATACGCGATGGCCTTGCTGGCGTTTCCCAGGCGTCTCCAAGCGACACCGAGGTTGCCGTTCGCGGCACACTCGCCATGGCGGTCGCCAATCTCGCTCGCGATAATAAGCTGCTGCTCGTAATACCCGATGGCCCTGCGCGCGTCGTCGAGGACGGCCCAGGAGTTGCCAAGGTTGCCGAGGGCATTGCCCTCGCCGCGTCGGTCGCCGATTTCCCGAACGATGGTGAGCTGCTGTTCGTAATACGCGATGGCCTTGCGAGCGTCGTCGAGGGTGGCCCAGCCATTGCCGAGGTTGCCAAGGTCGGCGCCCTCTCCGCGGCGGTCGTGGGTGTCGCGGTGGATGACAAGCGCCTGTTCGTGAAACGCTATGGCCTTGCGGGCATCGCCGAGGGCCTCCCAGGCGAGGCCGAGGTTGCCGAGCGTATGGCCCTCGCTGCGGCGATCGCCCATCTCGCGGGCAATAATCAGCGCCTGCTCGAAATTCACAACGGCTCCTCGCGCGTCGGCGATGGATGCCCAAGCGACGCCGAGGTTACCGATGTTGCGGCCCTCCGCTGCCCGGTCCTTCTGCCGCCGGGCGGCGGCCAAGGCCGCTTCCAGCCAAGCGATGCGCTCTCGCGGATGCAGGCGCAGATCCAGGAAATACACGCCTACGTCGCCGTAGCCGACAAGCAGCTCGTCGCACTCGCGGCGAAGCGAACTAGTAGCCCCCGCTGCGTCGAGAAGCCAGGCATGGGCGGACTCAATCTGCGATCGTTCTGCATCGAACAAGGCGAGGCCATCCATCACAGACGGGCCGCCGGCGAGGTATTGCCTACTGCACTCGGCCAGCACGCTTCGGTAGTGCCCGGCGTGAGCGAGGCGAAGGCCCGTGAACTCCTCCGGCGTCAACCGCCGGGCGGCGTACTCGGCGGCGAGATCGTGCAGGTGGTGACGGGGACCCTCGGCTTCGATCAGGCTGCGGCGGAGCAACTGCTGGAGCATCTGCGGCGTGGCAGCCGCGATGGCCAGGGCCGCGGCGTTGTCGAAGCTGGCGGGGAAAACGGCTAGCTTCCGCCAGGTGTCGCGCAGGCGCTGGTCGAGGGCCGACTCGCTCAGGCGAAGGGTTTCGGAAATCGTTACCTCGCCGGCGTCGGGGGCGTCGGCGTCGAGGGTGGCGAGCCGGCCGGAATTGAGCTGGGCGAGGTAGCCGGCGGCGTCCGGCGTGCCGCGGTCGCTGGCGTCCAGGGCCAAGTGGGTGCCGGCCAGCCGAAGGGCCAGCGGCAGGTAGGCGCAGCGGCGGGCGACGGCGGCGGCGTCGGCTTCGGTCAGGGTGGGGCAGAGCGATTGCAGCAGTGCGATCGATTCAGGGGCCGGCAGATCGCCCACGCGGTGCGGCGTGACGTTGCCAATGAGGAAATTGTGGCGGGAGGTCACCAGCAGGCAGCAGCCAGGCGGCGGCAGCAGCGGCTTGGCCTGGGCGGCGTCTTTGGCGTTGTCCAAAAGGACCAGCACGCGCTTGCCGGCCAGGGTTTGCGCGTAGATCTTCTGCAGCTCCTTCTCGGCTTCGGGGAGCTTGGCGGTGGGGTGGAAGGCGTGGATCGCCTCGGCCAGCAGGTCGGCGGCGCTGGGGGCGGAGGGCTGGGTGCCGCGGCCGTCGAGGACGAGCTGGGCGTCGGGGAAGTCGGCCGCCCACTCGTTCGCTAGGACGAGGGCGAGCGCGGTCTTGCCAATGCCGCCCATGCCGCGCAGGCCGAAGAGGTTCTCCGCCCCGGCAGAGCGGCGCTGCCGCAGTTCGGCCAGGTCGGCGGCCCGGCCGACGAAGCCGGCCGGCGGCGGCGGGAGCTGGTGCAGGCTTTTCAAGCTGGCGAGCTCCTGCTGCACGGCGGCGAGGGCGGTGAGGGCGGGGGCGTGGTCGCGGATGGTGCCGACCGCCGCCGCCACGGCGGCGAGCAGGGCATTGGCATCCGCCACCGGCTCGCTCAGCGGCCGGTGCGGATGGCCCTCCAGCGGCGTGCCGGTGAACGATCCTTTGGTCACCCGCTCGCGGTGGGCAAGCTGCAACTGACGGCGACGCTCGCGGTCGGCGTCGTCCGCGCCGGCTTGCGTGAACGGCTGGTAGGGGAAGTCGGGGGCGCAGACGAATGCGATCACCTTCTTGCCCCGCTGGTGCGCGTAGTAGTACTCGAACTGGGTGTATGAGCAGGCGAAGCCGGGATGGGTGGGAAAGGCCGGCTGCTTCGGCTCTGAGCCGTAGGCCAGGCCGGCGAGGTGGATGACGAAATCGCTCTTGTCCAGGTGCTGGCTGAGCAGGTCCAGGACGTCGCCGGCGCTGGCGCTGAAGCTTTGTTTTTGCGTGTGGACCTTGCAGCCGGCCCGCTCAAAGGCCTTGTGGAGCACGTCCCGGCAGTTGCCCAGATCGTCGCTGGCAGCGCTGAGAAAGATGACGGGAGCGTTCATGGGGTGATGCCCCTCAACGTCTCTATTCGGAGACCTCGCTTGGCTGGGCCATTGGCGCCTGGGGTTCACACTCGCCTAATCTGTCTTGCTCTGTCGAGTCGGCATCGGCCTGGCGGTTCGCTTCGCTCGACGGCCTGAACGGCGTGCGGCTCATCCATGGCTTAATGCTCAGGTTCACGAGCCAGTCCTTTGCCGTTGGGATCCAGCCGAGGTCGTCTTTGACGTGTTGTTCGCCGATGAGGCGGACCGGCACTTCCCGGCCGGCGGAATTCTTCAGCGTGCTGCCGAGCAGTCGTTCGCAGAGGAAAATCCCTTCGGAATGGTGCCGCAGGGCACGGTGCCGGAAGTCGGGCATGAACGCTTTGGATTCGTCGAACCAGTTGTGGACCGGCAGGTAATCTTCCGGACGGCCGCCGAAGAGCTTGGCGGAGCGGACGGCGTGATGCCAGGGATGAGCCATGAATCACATCCGATCGAGGGGGCGCTGCGCCTGTGGATCGTCCATCATCTCGCCGGTTTCGAATACGACAATCACTGCGCCGTAGAGCTCGTATTCGCCGGTGCCGTAGCCCGAGCCCAGTAGCTGTGACGCCACCTCGTGGGCGAGCTCGTCGAGGGCGTCAGAAATCGCCTGGCGAGGTTCATCTTTGCGGTAGTGCTCCGGGGCGTTATGCCAGTAGCTGGCCTTCGGCGCAGTTGCGGCGGCTTGGATGGCATCAACGCTGGCAGGAGTGTTCAGAGCATCGATGATGTCATCCAGGAACTTTCGGTTGCCGTCGATCCACATGTCGTCGGCATGGGCGAAGCCCTCGTCGCTGCCGCCGTCGTAGCAGACGCGCATCTCAGCGACGCCGATGGACAGCAATAGCTTTAGCGTGAGTGCGGGAACGCCGTCGAGTTTGTCGGCCTTGAATTGGGCGGACCCGTCTTCGTACTCGAAACCGCCGGTCGGGGCCGACTCGATTCCGTCGTCGTCCTCGTCGCCGAATTCTCCGTAGAAGTGGTAAAAGGGCATGGGTAAACTCCCGGGCACGTGATCGTCGGGGAATCGATGGAAAAACCCAGTCGCAAACCGGGATCGTCAGTGTTCTCGGGCAACTCTATGGCCTACCCGCCGCCACGTCCACAGTCGCGCCCGCGACGAACGAAGGCTGTTGCCTGTGTGATGATTTGTGATGTGCTGCTTCCGGGATCGGCGGGCAAGGCCGACGCCGGCAAAACCACGCGTTTTTTGCTTGACGGGATGTTCGGTGCCTGTTAATATAAGGGGGCGACAGCCTCACGACGTATGGCCACACTAAAGTGCCGAGGAGCTGCGGAAGGCAATGCGTTCAATATCTCTGCAATACAGTTTCCCGTCCGTGTCTGTCCGCATGGTCCGTGGCTTATCGGTCTCCCGTTTTCTCTTCCTTGGTGCTCTTCATGGGCGAGAAACGATTCGTGAATCTTCGTGATGATTGCGGAGCCGGACGGGTTTTTGCAGCGCGGGGGGGGTATGTATCGCGCCAATGCCGAAGTTTGATTTTCAGCGTGAAAATCGCGGTGACAAAGTGTCCAAATGGCCCCAAAATCGGCCCTGGCGGGGTCAAAAATCAAACTTCAGCATGACAGGCGAAAATGATGCCGAAGTTTGAGCTTTGGAGGCGGGAAGATTGGAAGTTTGAACGATCAAGAGAAGCACGGCCATGGCTATCTCTTCCCGGCGGCTTTCCGCACCGGCTTGACGGCGACAGCCGGCTTGGCCTCGGCGGGCACGGGCAGCGGATGTTTCCTGGGCCGGCCCCGGGCCCGCATGGTGGATTGCAGGTTGAGCCGGCCGGCGATTTTTTCCTGCCACTGCGGCGACCCGAACGGCGTGCCGCGCTGGACGGACGTGCGGAGCGCGGCCAGGTCGGCGTCGCTCAGGGCCGCATCGACCCGGGCGGCCCAGCCGCGCGGGGTGGGGACGGGCCAATCGCTCAAGGCCGGGCGCTCGATCGGCACCGCGCCGAATGATTTGCCGTTTTGGCGGCCGCCGTTTCGCTCCTGGACGCTGGACCAGGGCCAGTCGAGCGCCTTCTTGGCGAGTTTCGCCCGGATGGGATTGCCTTCCACGTACTTGCAGACTTCCATCACGTGCTGGTCCGGCTCGACGGGGAAGCTGCGATAGCGCCCCTGGTACAGGTGGCCGGAGCCGGAGCTGTTGCGGCGGGCGTGCCAGCGGCGGGGGTGGGTGACGCTGAGGCGGCGCATGAATTCCGACAGCTCGCCTTCGCGCTTGGGCCAGAGCACCAGGTGCCAGTGGTCGGGCATCAGGCACCAGGAGAGGACTCGAATGGGGACATGCTCCAGCGACTCGTGCATCGCCTGGACGAACTCTTCGTAATCGGTGCGACCGCTGAAGATCTTGAGCCGTGCGTTGGCGCGGTTGAGCACGTGATAGATGATCCCGCCCGGTGTAAGTCTTCGCGTCCGTGGCATGGATAAACGCTAACTCCGTCCCCCTTTCCGGTCAACAAATGAAATTTGACCCCGATTCCCAAGACCGGACTCACCACGGAGACACGGAGAACACGGAGAAGACAGGGGAATTGCTGCAGATGGCTCAATCGGCACGTTTCCCGCTGGCGCTATCAGACAAGCCCGTTTTGCCGAGAGAGCGCGTGAGCTTTTCGTGGCACGGCCGTCCCGGCTGTGGCTTTCTGCTCGAAAACACAGGCGGAACGCCCGTGCCACGAATTAAATCACAGACTTTGAGCACAGCGAAGAGCCTGTTTTGCCGCGAAGCGAAGAGACCCTTCGCTGCGCTCAGGGCGACGGCTTGAAGCCGTCGGCTAGGTCAGAAGTGTAACGAACAAGACGTTGCCATCGTCATTTTCGCAAGACCGATCACCGCTGACGCCGCCTTCCCCGGCGCGGGCGCCTTTATGGCGGAAAGTCTGCGCGGTAATCGTTGCTGGAGGCCATGGCGTTCATTACAGTAGGCGTACCAAGGCCTAGTGGCGGGAAAGCAGAATGGGATGGCCCGCTCGAGGCCCGGAGGACCAGGGCCTCAAATCCGCCCGAACCCGGGTGAGCCGGCGGGCAACAGGGAGTCATCTTATGGCGACGAGTTGGCGCGTATACGGAGCTGAGACGCTGGCGTATCGGCTGGACCGGGCCGAGCTGCCCGGGTTCTTCCTGGGCAAGCACATCGTGATTGGTCCCGGCGAAGGGGCCATAGTTATCCGCGACGGCCAGGCCGAAGAACTGGTCACCGAATCGCGCGTGAAAGTCCAGGGCTTCTGGGAAGGCCTCACCAGCAAGATGCTGGGCTGGCTCAACGGCCCGCACGACGTCCAGATCATCTTCGTCAACCTCGCACCCGTGCGCATCCCCATTTACCTCGGGCAGATGCAGAAGCGCGAGCAGAGCAACACCGCCGTCGCGGCGGCGGGCGGCTGGCAGTTCATGAGCTCGGCTACCGAGGTGGCCATCCAGGCGTTGACCGCCGACAAGCAGGTCGTATCCGCCGAGTGCATCCTGACGTTGCAGGTGGACCCTGCGAATCCGACGGGGGTGATCTCGCTGATGCGCTCGCCGGCCGGGCTGGCGACTCCGCCGCCGCTGCCGGGGAACGCGCCACACGCTCCGCAAGGCCGGCGTGCGGTCTCCCGGCTGGAATTGGCTGCTTTGGTTCGCGACGAGCTGATCTCGCGCGTGCTCATACCGCACATTTCTTCGCGGCGGGCCGACGAGCTGCGCGGCAACCGGGACCTGGCCAGCAGCATCGCCTCGTGGGCCAGGCCCGAACTGGAAACATCGCTTCAGCCGTGGGGCTTGAAACTGGTCGATTTTGTCATCAACTGGGGCCTCACCGAGCAGGAGAAATTCGACATCGCCCGCCGTCGCGGCGAACTGGAGGAGGAAGCCCGCAAGTTCGGCCATGGCATCCGGCTCGCCCAGATGTCGCGCGACCTGGAGATCGACAAGGCCCGCATCGACAACCTCCAGCAGCTCAAACTGGCCGAAACCACCAACAACGAGCAGCTCCGCGACCTATGCCTGACCGGCGTCATCCGCAGGGAGGGACTGCGCGACGGGCAGCGGATCAGCATCGCCAAAGTCGACGCCGCGGTGCGCGTCGTCCAGCTCGAGGTGCAGAAGCAGGAAAGCACGTTCCGGCTGGAAACGCGGCGGTCGGATGAAATGCTCCGGCTGGACGTCGAGGAACGCGCCTGGCGGCAGAAGAACGAGCAGCGACTGGCCGGCATCGATGCCGAAGACAAGGAAATGCGCAATCTGGTTGCCGCCCAGATCCAGATGGCAACCGCCAAGCACGAGCGCGAGACGGCGACGCGCCGGCTGGAACTGGAGTCCGAGTTCCGCCGGCTCCAGACCGAAATCGAAGCACGCTACCAGGAACGGCAGACACGCCTCCAGGAAGACCTGGCGCGCATGGACCAGGTGAAGACGATCCTGACCGCGGGCCTGAGTGGCGGCGTGGTCAGCGGCGACGTGCTCAACACCTTCCTCACCGAGAGCACCAAGCAGTCGTTCGGCACCGCCAGCGACGCCAAGGCCGCCGCTGTCTTCGAGGCGGAGAAATCGAAGAACGACATGGGCACCTACCGGCTGGCCGAAGACCGGGAGCGGCAACACCAGCAGGAAACGACCCGGCTGGCCGCAAACATGATGGAATCGAGCAAGCAGACTCCTGGCCCGGCCATCGTCACCGGGCTCGGCACCGGCACGCCGCAGGCCCCGAGCGTGAACGTGGTCAGCCTGCCGCCCGGGGCCGCCCCCAAGGCGTTGCCCCAGCAGCCTGCCGTGGCGGCCAACGATCTGGCCGCCCGGCTGTCCAAGCTCAAAGGGCTGCACTCACAGGGGCTGATCGACGATGATGAGTACAAGCAGCGCAAGGCCGCGATCCTGGCCGAGGTTTGAGCGATCATCGAACTCCCGAGCAGGCCGGATTCACCGTTGCCCGCGGGAATGGGACCAGAGCGGCAGATGTGGCGATGCATTGAATGAACGCATATGACCCACGACGTCTTCATCAGTCATAGTTCCAAGGATAAGGCGTTGGCCGATGCGGTTTGTGCGGCGCTGGAAGCCAACGGTATCCGCTGCTGGATGGCGCCTCGGGACATTCAGCCGAGCGAGAGCTGGGCCGCCGCCATCCTCCGCGGAATCAGCCACGGCCGAATGATGGTTCTGATCTTCTCAGCGCACGCCAATACCTCGCAGCACGTGTGCAGGGAAGTGGAGCGTGCGGTGGCCCATTCCATGCCCGTGTTGCCGGTCCGGGTCGAGGACGTGCTGCCGGCCGGTGAGCTGGAGTACTTCCTCTCTACGTCTCATTGGCTGGATGCGATGAGGCCCCCGTTCCAGGAGCACTTGCGGGAGCTGGCCGCAACGGTTCGGGCGGTGCTCGAGACCCGGGGAGCTTCCCCGGCAGCGGCTCCGGAGCTCCACTCTCCCGCGGCGTTCCAGGAGTCGCCCTTAGTCCGTATTGACGCGGACGGCATCACAGCCCCGGCGGGCGACCGGCGGGCGGGCGGCGCTCCCGCCCACGCCGGCGGAATGGACATTTCCGATTCGGTCATTAAGGGAAACGTCACCAGCGGCTCGGCCTCGGTCGGGAACATCAACATCAGCGTCGGCCAAGGCGCGACCAGCGGGTCATCCGCGGAACTCGAGTACGAGAAATGTGTCATGATGACGCTCAAGTCCGGCGGCTCGCTGGAGAGCATCCGCATGGAACTGGACGAACGCCGATTGGCCATCGGCTTGCCGATCCGGCTGGCTCGGGAGATCGAAAAGGCCTGCCTGGACAGTTGCGGGCGAAAGCCGATCCGAGGCCGCGGCAACGACGTGCCGACAGCACCGGCGGGACCGGCCGGCCCCGACCCGCTGCGGCGGTTCTTCAAGTCGGCGTCGGAGTCGATCGCGTGGATGTTCAATCCGGCGCCCACGCAGCATGGTCCGCCGCCCAATTGGCCGACGCCGGTCCCGCCGGTGCATCCGCCAACTCTCCGCCCGACGGGCACTGGCGGTCCGCCGCCGGTGCCGCGGCTGGCGCCGTCGCCCCCGGCAGCTTCGGGGACCAGCCCCGCAGCAACGACGGCGGCCGACCAGGCCGAGTCGGTCAAGGAGGGTTTGAAAGAAGAGCTACGCGATGGCCTGAAAGCCGACTTGGCCCAGGTGGTTGAGAAAGACGCGGTCAAGGAAGGCGACTCCGACAAGCCGGCGAAATCGGAGGAGCAGGCCGCGCCGGCCCCGCGAAAGCCGCCGCCCTTGCCGGCGATGCCGCCGCCGTTGCAGTGGCCGGGGCGAGGGAAGCCGGGGAAGTGAGAGATCGGGTGCGGCACTGCGAAGTGCGACGAGAAACGTGAAGACGTGAAAACGTGAAGGCGTGAAAACGTGAGGTCGTGAAGACGTGAAAACGTGAAGACGTGAAGGCGTGAAAACGTGAAGACGCGAAGGCGTGAAAACGTGAAGGCGTGAAGGCGTGAAAACCTAAGAGAAGCAAGATCCGGGGCTCCGCTGCGCCCGCGGCTCGTCTGGGGATCGCACTCTCACGTTTCACGTCTTCACGTTTCACGTCTTCACGTCTTCACGCCTTCACGTCTTCACGTTTTCACGTCTTCACGCGACAATTCCAAGCCGCGCCGATGCATGCGGCGTGGAAAGGAGCCCGATGGCCGCCGCTCGCGTTTGTTCTCTGGTCACGCCGCCGATGGCGGCCGTGCTTTCGATTGTCGCTCTTCTGTTCCCATGCCCGGCCGAATCCTGCCGGGGGGCTGTCGCGACGACGGACCGCTCGATCAGGCCAACGTCCCGCGCCACACGTCCGGGGCAGCGGCTTCGCGAAGCGGCGCAGGCGGGCGATGTGAACCGGGTGCGGTCGCTGCTGGATTCCGGCGAAGCGCCGGACTCACCGAACGCCGCCGGCGAGACGCCGCTCGACCTGGCCGGGCGGGCGGGGCAGACGGCGGTGGTGAAGCTGCTGCTGGCGCACTTCGCCAAGCCCGACAGCCGGGCGCTGGACGGCAGCACGCCGCTGCATCACGCGGCGATGTCGCCGCACGCTGAACCGGCGCGGCTGTTGCTGGCGGCTGGGTCGACGGTCGATGCCCGCGATCAGTGGGGCCAGACGCCGCTGCATCTGGCGGCGTATGCCGGGTCGGCGGATTGTGTGCGCCTGCTGCTGGAGAAGGGGGCCGACGCCAACGCCCGCGATGAGGAGGGAGAAACGCCGCTCTACAAGGCCGCCCGGCTGGGAGAAGTGGCCGCCATGCGGGCGCTGATCGAGAAGGGCGCTGACCTCAACGCCCATCGCGCCCGCGGGGGCGTCATTTCCACCGAGCCCGATCGCAACGGCGACACGCCGCTCCTGGCCGCCACACGATCGGAAAAATACGACGCCATGAGATTGCTGGTCGGTTGCGGGGCGAACGTTACGGCGAGGGGTGAAGACGGCCACACCGCACTGCACATCGCGGCCGGCAAGGACCGGCTGTCGGCGATGAACCTGCTCATCGCCAAAGGCGCCGACGTATCGGCCGGCGACGACCTGGGCGATACGCCCCTGCACCGCTGCGCCACCCGCGGCCGCGTGCGCGCGGCCGCCCTCCTGATCGAGCACGGCGCCAAAGTGGACGCGCGTGACGTCGCCGGCGCCACGCCGCTGGACGTCGCCGGCGAGAGCGGCGAGCAGCCCATGGCCGCTCTGCTGCTCGTCCACGGCGCCGACCTGGAAGCCAGCGACGAGGACGGCGACACGCCCCTGCACGGCGCCGCCGCCTCCGGCGACACCCGGCTCATACGGTTCCTGCTGGAAAAAGGGGCCAATCCCACTTTTCTCAATAAGAAAGGGCAACGGCCCGAGGAACTGGCCGATGATGCGAAGGCGAAGAAACTGTTCCACGAGACGGGGCCGGCGAGCGAGGATGATGAATAGCCGCCGACTGCCACTGAGGATTCATGTAACGCGTAAGGTGTTGGACCGACACCCGTAGGGTCCGAGTGAGCCTGGGAGTTTTTCGCCGGTGCAACCGGTTCTCGCCATGGCTGGATTGCAGGGGCGGCTTTAGACGCCGTCCGTTCCGCGCGTCACGGCAAAGACGGCGGCTGAAGCCGCCCCTACAAACTGCGCTGTCAATCCCCCATCTCCGGGAGCTTTTTCACGATGCGCGGCAATCGCTCTGCCGTTTCCTCCTCATCGTCAAAGTCCCATTTCTCTCCAATCGGTTCCTTCGGCCCAGATGGAAAGGTGTCAACCGGCATGTCATCGCCAGTCCGTTTCCTGTAGACCCTGCCGGCCACGTATTGAAACCCTTCGGACTGCATGTAAGGCATATCGGGGGCATCAATGGTGTCGGCCAGCGAATCTGGATCGGCCAGCGCCGCGGCATAAGCCTTTTCGCCAAGGCTGATCAGCGTGGCCCGGAAGTCGGTGAAGCCGTCATCGCCACATCCCCCGCCCATCCAGTAGGCGGCCCCCCAAAGGTCCCACCGGTAAGCCCGTCCCGAAAGCTCGGTAAAACGGGCGGCAAACCCGGCGACTTCCGCCGGCGCGAGTTTCTCAAGCGCAGCCGTCAGCGTCTCAATGTGAACGTCGATGATGTCCCTGGATTTCGGACGTGGCTTGGCAATCGCCTGGGCTCGCGTAGTCTCGACCAGTTGCCAGAAGCTGGATTCTTCCATCATCTCGTGTTCCTCCAGAATGGTAATGTTCATGTCTTCGCCACGTTCTCAAAGCATCCCGTCTTCGCCGCCTTGAGCACCGCGTCGCAGACCGCCTGCGTTTCCAACGCATCGCGGAACGTCGGGTGCGTTGGCTCGCCTTTGGCGAGGTTGCCGAGGAAGTCGGCGACGTGGTGGATGAACGTGTGCTCGTAGCCGATCTGCAGGCCCGGCACCCACCAGTGCTTCATGTAGGGGTGGTCGCCGTCGGTGACATGGATGGAGCGCCAGCCGCGGAGGCGGCCTTCGTCGCGGTGGTCGAAATACTGCATGCGGTGCAGATCGTGCAGGTCCCAGGCGATGCTGGCGTGCTCGCCGTTGATCTCGAAGGTGTACAGGGCCTTGTGGCCGCGGGCGTAGCGGGTGGATTCGAAGGTGGCCAGCGAGCCGTTGGCGAAGCGGGCGAGGAAGGCACAGGCGTCGTCGATGCCGACCTTCTCCATCTTGCCGGTGAGCGTGTGCTTGCGTTCCTTGATGAACGTCTCGGTCATGGCGGCGACGTTGCTGATCGAGCCGTTGAGCCACAGGGCGGTGTCGATGCAGTGGGCGAGCAGGTCGCCGGTGACGCCGCTGCCCGCAGCGGCGGCGTCCAGCCGCCACAAGCCGGTCCCGCCCTGCGGCAAGTCGGCGCTGATCGTCCAGTCCTGCAAAAACTTGGCCCGGAAATGGAAGATCCGCCCCAGTTTCCCCTCGTCGATCAACTGCTTGGCCAGCGTGACCGCCGGCACCCGCCGGTAGTTGTACCAGACCGTATTGGCCACGCCGGCCTGCTCCACCGCCTTGACCATTTCCTCCCCCTCGGCGGTGTTCATGCTCAGCGGCTTCTCGCAGAGGATCATCTTGCCGGCCCTTGCCGCCGCCAGGGCGATCTCCTTGTGCGTGTTGTTGGGCGTGCAGATGTCGATCGCGTCGATGTCCTTCCGCTCGACCACCTTCCGCCAGTCGGTCTCGACCGACTCATACCCCCAGGTGTCGGCAAACGCCTTGGCGCCGGCTTCGTTGCGGCCGCAGACGTCTTTGAGGACCGGGCGGTAGGCAAGATCGAAGAAGTTGTTGACCTTGCGGTAAGCGTTGGAGTGGGTCCGGCCCATGAAGCCGTAGCCGATCAAGCCGATGTTCAGGGGTTTGAGAGATGCCATGGTATGCCTCGTTCGTGGGCGTCGATTTGGGGCGTTCCCACCAACAGCGGCCACCGCCGGGGGCCTCCGCTTGCCGGGATGGGTGTTGAGGGGTTATAGCGGACATGGTAAGGGGGAAGCAAGGCGAGCTCCGAAAGGCGTGATCTGATGCTTCTTAGCGAGGCCGAGGTTCAGCGGTGCCTGACGCTCGTGGAAAGGGCGTTCCCCCGCTTCAATCAATGGGAATTCGTCAACGAGCCCGATGAAAGTTATTCTGGGTTCTGCGTTTGGGGACGGTATCAGGCCAATCCAGACAGCTCCTCTCCAGGTTTTTTCGTGACGTTCTGTAGTTCCAGGAACCGTTGGACGGGCCATCTCACCGTCGGGAAACACTGCTATTACTGGTCGAGTGCCGACGTCGGCGATGCCCATTTGCTCGGCACCGACGCATGTTCAACAATTGAGGAGAGCATCGTTGCCCTGAAGAGAAGTATTCAGGACCTGGCAACAGCCTTTTTGGGTCCATGCGACGACACGGGCGTCGCAAGGACCGCCGCAGACGGCCCGTTGGGCCCAAAAAACGAAGCGTAGGCGATGGAGGCACACATGACGCGAGTAACGATGACCGAGCGCATCGGCGAGTTGGCCGACGCCGTGCTCGCCGATCCAAGGTGGCTTCGCGACGATCTGAATGTATCCGTCCTTGGCATGCTCCTGTATGGGTTCGCGCTTGCCGCCGGCCGGGAGGCGGGCCTCACCGAGGCGGATCTTCACGAGGCCGTCTTGCACTGCCTGACCGCCAGGGTCGGGGCCGCGGCCAAGTGGAGCGGCGGATTGGTGGACGAGGCCGAAGCCTCCGCCCGCGACCCGTCTCACCATCCCGGGCACCACGAGCTCATCGGTGTCGGTCAGTCTTATCACGGGGTGGTGGACCAGCGGGCGATGGTTGAAAACGTGTTCGCGAACTTCGAAAGCGTTCGTCGGCGGGGAGGTTATCCGCCGGGCACCGAGCCGATGGTGACGGTGTACCTGAATCCGCTCGCCATGCTGCTCGCCGCCCGCGAGCGGCAGAAGGGCTCGCCGCTGAGCAAGGCCGAGGTTTTGCAAGTCCGCGATACCGCCGTTTGCACGCAGATGCCGCGCTCGAAGGCCGAGCGGTTTTACGCCGCCTTGGACGCCCGGATGCCCATTCCCCGGCTGGACCCCGAACGAGTGTGGGAACAGTGGCAGGCGATGCGGGATCGAGTTCAGTGGCCGGAAGGGGCGTAAGGCGCGTGACGCGTGACGGGGCGTTACATAAGATAAGGCAAGCTCGAGCTCTCGGCCGAGTTCGTGTACGGTCCGTTCCAAGCGTCCCTTGGCACGCCGCGTGACCTGCCAGAGAGCTTCGTCGGCGACGGGCATGAAATGACATGAAAAGCACCCTCTGCCTATTCTGCCTCCTCTCATGCACGGGGTGCATCTGTTTTCACGAACCCCGACAGGCCCGGCTTTGCCGGGTTGTGGACGTTGATGGTTCCCGACCGATCAGCGGCGCAACCGTCTGGATGCAACCGTACGCCCCGTTTCATCCGTTCTGGCCGCCCGGCGATAAAGGCGTGACGGACGCCAAAGGGCAAGTCATTCTGTCGTTGCCGTGGGACCAGGATTTCTGGTTCTATTTTTCCGGTGTCAGCGCCGCCGGCTACTCTGCCTGTCATGGCCAGGATTTGCCGGGCGAGGGAGACACCTGGGCGATCTTTTACATGAAACGTGACGCGGCACGCGAGGCTCGATAACCAGCCGCTTCACCGAACCGGGACCGGCGAACGGTTTCTGTAGCTTGTGTGGTTCTGGGCGCGGCCGGCCCGCAGGCCACTGACAAGCCCAAATCGGATACACTCCAACCATCGGCGCGTCGCGGTCACGGAGCGTTGTCCATTATCCGGTACAGCCCATGCACGCTATTTGCTGGGCGTCGAGGTTCAGTGGGCGTACAATATTTCCGTGACCGTACAACAACTGACCAGCACAATGCACGCTCAACCCTTCCGTCCATTCACTATCCACATGGGAGATGGTAGAGCGTTTTTCGTGAAGCATCCCGATTTCATCGCGCGTTCTCCGTCCGGACGTACCGTGATCGTATATGGCGAGGATGACAGCCACAGTATTCTTGACATGCTTCTCGTGACCGAACTCGAAGTGCATCCCCCCACAAGACCGGAAGCGGCTGCATAGTCAATGTGGCTCAGTGTGGTCCGTCATGCAGCAGGAAGAGTCACCGTTCGAGTACCCTGAACCGGGTGGTCCACGGCGGAGCAAGACCCCCATTTCCACGAGACGTTCCTCAACCAGTTGAAAACCGAAGTCGGGCCGGACCATGTGATGTTCGGTGTTCCAGTCAAGATGCTCGCACGCGACGGTGGCTCGGACGAGACGCTTTTCCAGATTTTGGACGGATCGGGCCGCGTGGCTGTCGTGCATCTGACTTGGGCCAAAGGCCGCGAGCGTCCTCCCTGGCCGTGTACGAGGATCTACCCGAATTTGCAGGTGTTTGCAGTTGAAGAAATGATCCCTAAGAATCGCGATTATCTGGAGGAGTAGGCCGGTGGGATTGGAACGGCAGAACGGCAGCCACCGACTCGACTGGCGGACGCGATGGCCTTAGAATCCGACAGGTGCTGGCCACGCAGCCGAGGTAACCGATGACGACCGAAGCAAATGGACTACCACTTCACGCCGGCTGCGCCCTCCGCGCGGACGAAGGGGGCGCTGTCCGCGTCGGCAAAAGTCGCGTCACGCTTGACTTGGTGGTCGAGCAATACGAGAACGGCATGACCCCGGAGAACCTGGTTAGGGCCTATGACACCTTGGATCTGGGGGACGTCCGGGCCGTCATCGCCTACTACCTCCGGCACCCCGAGGAAGTGCGGGCCTACCTGAGGCGACGAGAAGAGGAAGCCAGGGCCCTGCGGGCCAAGATCGAGGCCGAACGCCCGCGCGTCTCGCGCGAGGAACTGCTCGCGCGTCGAAGTGCCGGGGAGAAGACCGGTGCTCCGTCTGGCAAGTGATGCCGATGTCCACGGTGAGATCATTAACCCATAACCAGACACCGCGCATGACCAAACGCTGCAATAGACCGTCCCGACGGTCCTTGGTAAAGTGGCAGGGTGATTGGTTCCGGGCCGGCCATCGAACGTTGGTCCGCTATCCCGCTAATGGCAAACGCACGCTCTCAGAGGCTGGCCGCAGCTCTTCGCGACAAAAAGCTCGTGAAGTTCACGCGGCCGTTCGAAGAAGCCACTGTCAGCGGCTACGTCTTGGACGTCGGCCCGCGCTGGCTCCTGCTGGCACTCGTCGGCGATGGCATCCGCTTCAATGGGTTCCAATGCATTCGGCTGTCAGACGTCCGCGAACTTCAGGCGCCGCATCCCCACGCTGCCTTTGCTGAGGCAGCGATGAAGAAGAGGGGTGAGCGCCTACCGAGAAAGCCGCGTGTCAGTGTCGCAAGCATCGAGGAACTGTTGGTGTCGGTGAACCGTTCGTTTCCGCTGGTGACGATCCACCGCGAGAAGGTCGATCGCGACGTTTGTGAGATCGGACGAGTCATGCGGGTACAGAATGGATGGCTCTCATTGCTGGAGATCAACCCTGACGCAAGCTGGGATGCCCAGGCGAACCAGTATCGCCTACGCGACATCACTCGGGTTGATTTCGGTGGCGATTACGAGGAAGCGCTGCACCTGGTTGGCGGCCGCCCGGTCGCCTGATAACCGCAGGCCGCAGTGGACCGGCACGTCGTGGGCAAATCTTTGGTATCATACCCCGTGGCGCGTCGCGTGACCCGCCATAGAATGCTATCTGTCAGCTTGGCCCAGGCCGATCCGTGCCGATTGTCGATCCAACGAAATTCACCCCCGACCTTGCCCAAGGCGGCTTCGTCGGCTCGGTGCGGATCGACGCTCGCAATGCCGTCGTCTTCGTCAGGTCACCGCACGGCAATATTGAGGCAGCCTGGGACAACGCCGAGCGTGTCCTGTCATGCCTGTGCGATGAAATGCCGTCGGTCGAACAGGCCGTGCGCGAACTCTTTTCGCGATTGGGCCGTCCGAACGAAGACACCCCCGGTGGTCGAAGGAGGATCGAGCGGCTGCTCGGCCGTCTCGCTGAGAGCGACGTGACCTGCACCATCTATGACGATAAGGCCTCTGTCTATTTCGATGCACCGCGCTTGACCGATCACTGTATTGAAGTGCAGTTCGGCCAAGGTGGCACGTTGGCTCTGGCCACCTTGGCAGGGTGAGAGGCGTTCTCGTTCACAGAGGGCACAGCGGATGGCGAAACTCGAAGGCACCATTGCGGTCACCGGCCTGCCGCCCCACCGCGGGCTGATCGTCAACCTGTGTTTCTTCCCCGTCACGGCGGACGACGCGCCGGCCCCGTATGGCGGCGACCCACCCGCCGAGGCGGCGACCGACAGCCACGAAGTCGTCAAGCGGGTGGACCTTCACACCGAGTCCTCGCAGTCCGCCTACGACCTGCCGTTCGCGGTTGAGCGGGCGGCCGGGTATTACTACGTGCAGGTGCGGGCCATCCTGTTCCGCATGCAGGCGGGCAAGGTGTTCGCGCAGGCCGAGCAGTTCTTCTTCGCTCGGCGGCCGCTCTCGCTTACCTTAGAGCCGATCGGCGGCGTCACCCTGCCCGTGCGGTGGCCGCCGATTCCGCTTGAGGATCTGGGCACTTACGGCATTGTGAAGCCGCAGAGGTAAAGGCAGGCCGAACAAGCCGCTGCTGTGGACCGACCCGCGTCGCGTCGGTACGCTTTTCTGGTTATTGGTCCTGTACGTGCGTCTCGTTGACGGCCACTGGTCGTCATCCACTATGCGACCCGACATCGAGCAACAAGTGATTGCGCTTGCCTTGGAATGCCTGGCCCGATCCGGTAGCCCGCTTTCCCGCGTGGACTGCGTAATCGACCTCGAAGCACACATCCGAAACTGCGAAGAGCAAAAGGGCCGCAGTGCCCCTGAACGCATACGAAAGATGGTGGAGGGGCGGTATGCAGTTCACTTTCCATTTCCTGAGGAACCGGGCGTTTGTATGATCCCGGATCGCGTAATAGTCAGCGTCCACCTCGCCAGCAGGTCGGCTGAAATCACACCGGGCATGTAGGTGCGATTCCTGGCTCCCTCACCATCGCTCTGGCGTTCCTGCCCAAAATCGCAGGGCAGGTGAAGGTAGAGTCCAGCGGCTCGGACGCCGGGTGGTCGCAGTGGAGCCTGTGGCCTCTGGGGTTTGCGGTCACAGCGAAAAAGTGATATACGCGAAGCAATTGAGGTCATATGAAAACCCGCAGCATCTCTCTTCTCGCGTTGGTCCTCGTTTTCGTCCCGTCGCGGCCGGCGCTGTCGGCCGATACGAACTGGCCGCAGTTCCGTGGGCCGGGGTCGGCCGGCGCGAGCGCTGATACGGCGATTCCAGAGAAGTGGTCGGCCACGGAAAACGTCGAGTGGAAGATCGATCTGCCGGGGAGGAGCTGGTCGTCGCCGATCGTCTGGGGCGACCGGGTCTTCATGACGTCGGTGCTGAATTCGGGGGAATCCGAAATGCCCAAAAAGGGGCTCTATTTCGGCGGCGAGCGCCCGCAGCCCTCCAAATCGGAACACCAGTGGAAAGTGCTGTGTCTCGACCTCGCGACCGGCAAAGTGAAATGGGAAAGAACGGTTCACAGCGGCACGCCGGCGACGCCGATCCACCTGAAGAACAGCTACGGCTCGGAGACGCCGGTCACCGACGGGCAGCGGGTCTACGCGATGTTCGGTGGCGTCGGCCTGTTCGCCCTGACGCTTGACGGGGAAGAGGTCTGGTCCCGCCCGATAGAACCACGGAAAATGCGCAACGGCTGGGGAACGGCGGCGTCGCCCGTGCTGCACGATGGACGATTGTTCGTCGTGAACGACAACGACGAACATTCCGAACTCTATGCCCTGGACGCCGCCACCGGAAAGCAGCTATGGCAGGTGGACCGGGAGGAAAAGAGCAACTGGTCGACGCCGTTCATCTGGAAGGACGATCAGCGTGTCGAGCTCGTCACAAGCGGCACGAACGCCGTTCGCAGCTACGACTGCGACGGCAAGCTGCTCTGGTCGCTGCACGGCATGTCGAGCATTGTCATCCCGACGCCCCTCGCCGGCGGCGGACTGCTCTATGTCGCATCCGGCTACGTGCTCGATCCACTCCGTCCGATTTACGCCATTCGGCCCGGCGCCCAAGGCGATATCACCCTTAAAAACGGACAGCCGGACAATGAGTTTGTCGCCTGGTCGCTCCGGTCCGCCGGACCGTATAACACGTCGCCGCTGTTCGTGGACGGTCGCTTGTTTGTCCTGTACGACATGGGCTACGCGAGCTGCTTCGATGCGAAAACCGGCAGGGCGTTTTACGAACGCCAGCGTTTGCCCGACGGCCGCGCCTTCACCGCGTCGCCATGGACGGCCGCCGGGCGGATTTACTGCCTGAACGAAAGCGGCGTCTGCTACGTGCTCGGCGCCGGCGAAAAATTCGAGCTGCTTCACACCAACGCGCTTTCCGACGACGACATGTGCATGGCCACCCCCGCCATCGCCGGCGACCGGCTGCTCATTCGAACGTCGGCGCGCGTGTATTGCATTCGATCGAAAACCCGCTGAATCCGGGATGCGACAGGCACGCGGATGCGTGATGCCAATCGCACTGAGAGACACGGGGCAGGCGTTTTCAACGTGAGTTCCAGTGAGAGCGACGTATGGCTGCCGCCCCCGGATGGCAAGCTGGAAGCATCGCCCTGATGATTTGGGAACTGATGAGACGGCGTTCAGACCCATGAACGAGATGTTGAGGTCATGCGTGTGCTGACTGCCGCCCAATCCGCCGCAACAAGGCGATCGATCTGCTGGAGTAGTACCTCGCCCGGCATGCCGCCCGCGTCACGGCCTACGCCCTACGCCTGCTACGAAACTGCCCCCCTGCGGCTGCTCGCACGGCTGCTGGGGAGGCCGGCGACAAGGCACGGGCGGCCGAGCTGTGGGAGCGGGCGCGTGCCAGCCCACATCGGGTGCCGGCGGACGGGTAGTGGGTCGGGCCGGACCATCCGGCGTTTCCATCGATACCGCGTGGCTGCATGGACGCTCCCACACAGGCTTGATACCGTGTCCATCAACGCCCTTGGCACGCGCTGCTCGGGAAGGCAACACCAATGGGACTCAACTTGGAATTTCATCTCGGTGATTGCAAAGCGATCGTTCAGGCTGTCAGGGATGGAAATTGGCGTGATCTGGGCAATCATTCTCGAATGTCCGCTGATTTCTCGCTTCACATCATCCCCGCGGATTTGGACATGCTCTCGAAAGCGATCGGGCTGGTGACGGGCCAGCCCCCTCTGAGTCTTCGGCCGTCGCTGGCGCCGGTAGTGGACGAAGTGGATCGCGGCATATTGCTGGTTGCGCCGGAATGGATTCAATATGCCTCGGCGTTGGAGAGCGAGCAAGTTCGCGAGGCGGCGGACGCATGGGCATATCAAATGCGATCCAAGTACAATGACAAGCGGATCGTGGTCAATGATGCCGTGTTGGAGGCCGTTGCAAGCCTCCAGGAATTGTGCGGATGTGCGATGGAGAGTGAGGAAACGGTCGTTCATGTCTGGTCCCTATAGCCATGGACCGGCCCGGCGAAGACGGTTCAAGTAGTTCCAAGCGTGGTCGGCGCCGGGCCGGCATTGAATGTCACTCGTACCTGCCTGGGAAACGATGCGTGTGCTGAAGGTCATTTTCGCAGTTGCAGGATCGCTCGCCGCGCTCCTGGGGCTTGCCACCGTCGTCATGGCCGTGGTCTTCTACACGCCCGGCGTTTCGGGTCGCGCCCTGGGAGGGAGCTTGCTCTATCTGGGAATTGCTTCTGCTTGCTTCTATGCGTTCCTCCGCATGAAGCATTCGGCCGGCAAATGAGCAAACATGGCACTGGCTCGGCAGCGAAGTTTCTCGAGTTTCACGCCGACCGAACGGGAGGATAGCGACCGCCGCCGTGGACTCGGGCGTGTCAGGAGGATTGGCGATCCCGGATGCAACGCCTTGGGTCGCGTCGCGCGACCCGCCGCAGGGCCGCAGGCGCTGTGTAGACATTCAGGAAGCGTGTCATGAGCGAAGTCTTCTGCAACTTGGATCTGAGGCAGTTCTGGGAAGCGTCGGACTACGCCATGAGGGAATACGTCGATGCGGCTCCGACGGACGAGCAGGTCGCAGAGGTCGAGCAGAATCTGGGCTACAAGCTGCCTCGCTCGTATGTCGAACTGGCAAGGCATAAAAATGGCGGCATTCCGAGGAAGACCAATCACCGAACAGGCGAGCGGACCTCATGGTCCCACGACCACATCGCTATCACCGGGATCTACTCGATTGGCTGGATGAAGTCCTGCTCACTGTGCGGGAGTTGCGGCAGCCAGTTTTGGGTTGACGAGTGGGGCTATCCGCCAATCGGCGTATATTTCGCCGACTGCCCGTCGGCGGGCCACGACATGGTCTGTCTCGATTACCGCGAGTGCGGGCCAACGGGGGAACCACAGGTCGTTCACATAGACCAGGAATGGGACTACAAGATCACCTTCGTTGCGGCAAGCTTCGACGTGTTTATTCGCGGGCTCGAAGGAGATGAAGCTTTTCAAGAGGCATAACCAGAAGCACATGGCGAACTACTCGACCTTCTTTGTCTGCAAGCCCGAGGAACTAGCCGGTGGACTGCCCGGCTGGCGGTTGCCGCTGGCACAGCCGGTGCGCCGCGAGTTCCGAAACCCGTTCACCGGCAAAGCGTCAGTCGTCGAAAGCCGTGAGCCAGAGTGGCCGGAAGGAGCTTTCGAGGATCTGGGGCGTGAATATCGGGTTGTCGCCATTGAGGGTCGGTACGAGGATTACCTTGAAGGCCGTCTGCCGCCGTTCGTGCGGTCTTGCCCGCATTGGGCAACGAAGGGATTGTCGGAGCTGGAACTGGCGCCCCTATGTGAAGCGGTGCGGCTGAAGCCGGAGCTTGAGTGTGTGATTTACAGCCCGCCGTCGTCAGGTGCCGTCGTCCAGCAACTGCCGGCGGAGCTGCTCGCTAAGCTCGCTAGCCTCGACGACGAGGCGGTCGCCGGGCGATGGGCGGCGGCAATGTCCTTGCCGGAACACACGCACTCGGTGTCGGGCGAGAAGCTCTCAGATGGCTGGGTGACGCATGATGCCTTGGCGAAGCTTCGAGCGCTGAAGGCGCTCGCCCGCGAGGCAGCGGCCGGTCAGCGGCTGTACCTGCTGATTGAGGCGTGAGAGGTTTGACGGACACGAGCATCGGTCTTTTGGTAGGCCACAACAGCGATGGTGCGGCGTGAATCTCTTACTCCCGACGAAGATACGGTCGCGCGCGCCGCCAAGTACTGTTTCCGCATCGACCGCGAAGCGGATGGCCACAGCGGCGAAGTGTGGGATGAGCAGGGTGCCCCTCTCTGGCGATATGGTCGTCACGGTGTTCGCCCCGCCCGCACTCGGTCCAACCCCTTTCGCAAGCGTGATTTTGTGTTCGCTGACACGGACGGCGGAGCAGAGTTGCTGATACGCCGAGCTTCGTTCCTGCCCCCCGTCTTTCACATTGTGGAGAACGAAACGATTGTTGGCCGGATTGGTTTGCGCAGCGCCCTGCGCAACAAATACGCCATAGACCTCCAGGGCATGGGCCACTGGACGTTTCGGTTGCCACTGTTCTCTGTGAGTTTCTACGGCATCTCGGATAATACTCCCGGCATTTGGGCTTTAGTGGGGCCTTCAAAAACGGAATGGAACGTCCTTGTTCGATCAGGGCTGCCTGGCAGACAGCTCGTGGCTGCGCTGGCATTCATTCACACCGAATGGTGGAATTATAGCTGACGTTCAATCGCTGAGCCGAGTCATCGCTCCTCGTTCGGGTGCGTGATCTTGAGCTTCCGGGTTGTTGGGTCGAGATCGATGATTACCGTCGCTCGGTCCTGCCTCGGGTTGCGAACGGTTTTTGTAACGAAGTTCTTGCGTGCATCGAGCAGGCTCCCGTGCGCGGCTGAGCCGAGCGCCGGCGACGCCGGCTGGGAAAAGCCGGTTTGCTCGCCGATGGCGATGCTCGCCAGGATGAGAAGCAGCAAACGCGGAATGATCGTGCTGGTCCGGGTCATGGCGGATAGGTTATGCTGGAGGTGGCGGAACTCAAATGGCATGCAAGCGGCGCGGGCGTTCAGACGTTCGGTGCCGCCTTGTTAGGTTTCGCTCCTTGCCGTGCTGCCAGTTCGGAGGATGGAACCTCCCGCTCAGCCAGTTCGTGTGGTATTACGACTTCAGGAATTCTCATGGGATACGGCCTGTCCGTCTACTGCGTCACCCGCGAAGCGCTCACTCGCGTCTATGGGAAGAATGACGTTGCCCTCCTGAAGGAAGCCCTGGATGCAATCGGCAGCAAGTTGGCTCGCTACGATCGCGAGTTGGGCGCGCCCGACCCGGACGACGACGCCGACATCAGCCACGAAGATGCCTTGCGCGAGATTTTTGCCGGCCGCTTCACGCCGCATGTGCGCGGCTCACGGTACGGCTGGGCGCTGGAGGCGCTGTGCGGTTTCCTTGGCGACTGGCTCGATAATGGGCCGTTCGTGCCGTGCAGCCACCAATGGTACACGGATCTGGATGAGGTGCTCGAAGCTCACGGCGTACCACTTCAGTTCACCGACCTCACGATGCGGCCGGTGCTGCCGATCCCCGAGCCCGACGACTGGCCGTGCATCGGCTTTTGGGACGCACAGGATTTCGAAGCGATCGACGCCCTGGAAGCGTGCATGCCGAAGGTCGAAGACCGGCAGGTCAAAGCGGCGTTTGAAGCCGCGTCAGGCTGGATTCGCTACGCGCTGGCGCGGCCGGGAAGCCTGATCGTCGGGTTTCATGGATGACGGCGTTCATTTGAACATCTTCAGTTACATCCTGAGGAACCACTGCATGTTTGCATGGTTTGGCAAAAGGCGATCACAACCGGCACAACCTGCTGAGACATCAGCGGCGCCGCCTACTTCGCGCGACTGGGCGTCGCGGAAATGGTATCGGCTGGTCACAGCGAAATCCGAATTTCACGCTGGATTTTAAGTGATATCGGGGCTGGAGTTCCTTGAACGCTGGAACCACGCGGGTTGTTCAGACGGCATGGCATACGCGTTGTGGGCGTAGCAAAATGCCGTCGCCATCGTGTCGTATGCAACCAGCAAATCTCAAAAATCTGCCGTCACTCGCCACGTCACCACGCGTTCTGCTTATGCTCGCGGCCGCCCTGCTGCTCTGCGGATTCGCGGCGTCAGTCGTGCACTCTGCCGCGCCGCCGAGGCCGCCAAAGCTGGCCGGCTATCGACAGATTTCGATCGATTGGCTCGGCGATGAGCGTTTCGCGGGTTCGCTCCATGGCCAGCGCCTCTGGATCACCGGAGGCGTCGCATGCGGCGACGATTTCCTGGTCGCGCCGTTCAGCGGCGACCACCCAAACGGCGGCCCGTTCATTCACATCGCGATTCCGCCCCATACGCCGGTCAATATCCTTTTGGAAGAGCTGCCTGATCGCCGCTTGCACCTTTGCGGTCCGAACCGTTATGGTGCGACGCCTGAGCTCTTTGGATGGAGAGTGATCTGCCTATGCACGGTAGACTGTCCACAGCTTTCGTTGTGATCATGGCCGCCTTGAGCGGCTGCAATCGCGCCTACGTCCTTCCAGGCCATTGCGAGAGTAACCTGAGCCATCCTCCTGATCTTGTGATGCACGTCGGCCAGCACAAAGAAGCGATCAAAGACGGCATCTTCTGGTGGCCGTTGGGCGTAGTAAACGCCCCGTGGTCCACGTCCGTGATCAAGTCGGATAACCAGGAAGTCGTATCTTCTGATAGATCCGGCGTTAGGTCGGCGGCCCTTGTCGCCCACGCCGTAGGGACCGCGCGGTTGTACTATTATCCTGGGAGACTCGACGGGAATCGTGGCTTCATGGTGTCGGTCGTGCCCGCGAACTGAGGCAGCCGCTCTGGATCGGGACAGGTCGCGGTTGCCTCTACCCGACAGCTTGGAATGACAACCACCGGAATGGTTTCTGGTCGGGACGTCGAACGTTATCGCGTATGTGTCCTCGCCGCGGCGACCGCCGGTTAGCACCATCTGTTTTGGAACGTGTAGGCCATGGCGACACGCATCTGCGAAATATGTGGCGCGACTAAAGGAGCGAACGGACGCCCTGCTGGAAAAGTGGCGGTGGCGCCGCGGTTCCCAATGATCAACCGCTTCGGTGTGCGGACGGGACAGCCCTCGTCGTTGGAAAGATGGCTTCCTGCCCGGGCCCCACGACTACCCTACCACGGTCTCCGCAAGCTAATCGATCAAGGATCTCATCTGAAATAGTTGGTTACATGGTTCGGCCTGAAAATCACGTGAGGCTTGGCAGCGCAGCGGAAGTCGAATTCCCATCGTTCACCCCCACGGAGAATCATTTGCCGAAAAACTCGCGAATGAAGGCGACGTACCCTCGGGTTCCGCCCATGCTCGTATGGAGTTGAATGGACTTGGAGATCTGGCGGAAGGCGCCTTTCACGTTTTGCCGCGAGTATTCGTTCAGGCTCAGGCACAGCCGCAGTGCCCCATGAATGCGCTTGCCGAGGGGCTCGGCCGGCTCGTGGTCCGGGTCCATTCCAAGCTGTTTCATGACAAGAAGGACCGGCCCGTCACTCAAGGAGGGTGCTTCCTCCATGTTGTGCAGGACGACCTGCTCTTCAATCGCGGCCAGGAGCGGCACGAACTCGTCGGACTTGATGTCCACGCCCCTGTCCTTGCCGTACAACTCCGTCAGAGGCTTGAGCTTATAGCGGCGTTTTTCACCCCGCGCGGCGATCTCGACCTCGTGGGCCCGTTCGTCGAACAGGAGGGTCACCCCAAGCTTGCGCGTTTTGTCCGGAGTCAACGGGCCACTGGACCGCACAATCTCACTAAGCTCCTGATCCACGATTGCTCCCAAGTTAAGTGATGTGGCGTGGTCTACGCGTCACTGCACCCGAGGCGGAGGTCAACGGCGTCTCGGATTGTCCGCGTCTTCACGTCTTCACGTCGTCACGTTTCACACCCGCGTACCTGCGGGACGACCGCTAACCGGGGATGCGGGACGCGTCAAGTGGGCCGCTACTTTCCCTCCCGCCATCCATGCAGATCGCGTACCGCTACCATCGCCTTGAGGATGTCGTTCCAGGTTCCCGGCTTGAGCATGACCTCGTTGGGGAACATGCAGCCGTCCCAGCAGATGTGGCGGAAGGCCCTGGTGAGCTTGCCGGTTTCGTCGCGGAGCCAGTAGCCGGCGTGGCGGGGGATGTCGAGTTTGCCGGTGGGCTCGGTGGCCAGGCAGTGGCGGCCGGTCTTGTCGTGGGAGCCGGTGCCGTGGACGGTGCCATTGTTCTGGGCGACGTGGAAGTCGATGGTCCAGGGGCGCAGGGCGGCGGTGAGTTTCTTGAGGGCTTCGTCGAGCTTGCTGCCGTCCTTCCAGTCGTAGTTTTCGGGGAGGATGGCGTCTTCGGGGGCGTTGTAGCCCATGGTGTAGAGGAGCGTGTGGGCCATGTCGGCCTGGAAGCCGACGGTCTTGGGGCGGTTGGTCAGCTCCAGGAGCTGGACCATGCGCCGCCAGGAGTGCATGCCGCCCCAGCAGATTTCGCCCTCGGCGGCAAGGCGTTCGCCAAAACCCTCGCCCACGTCGGCGGCCTCGCGGAACGTCTGGGCGGTCTTCTTCTGGTTCCCCTCGGGGTCCTTGTACCAGTCGTCCGGGTTCGAAGCCGAGTCGATGCGGACGACGCCATAGGGGCGGACGCCGAGCTCGCGGAGTTTTTGCCCGATCCGGCAGGCCTTGCGCACCTGCTGGACGAACTGCTTGCGTTCGGCCTCGGAACCCATGGCCGAACCTCCGCCGGTGGGCGGCCAGATCGGCGCCACCACCGAACCGACGGCCAGGCCCTTGGCTCGGACTTTGTCGGCCAGCCGTTTGATGTCGTCATCGCTGCTGTCGATGTTGACGTGGGGGTCGAAGAGGAACAGGTCGATGCCGTCGAATTTGACGCCGTCCACGTCGGCCGCCGCCGTCAGGCTCAGCATGGTGTCCAGGTCGATGGGCGGCTCGGAGTCGGGGCCTTTGCCGACCAGGCCGGGCCAGGCGGCGTTGTGGAGCTTGGGGTAGTTGTTCAGGTGTTGGGGCATGTTCGTGTTCCTCGTTTTGGGGTCGTGCAGTGCAACCTCGGCTTAGACGACCGCCGCGTAGTCTGTGAATTTTCGGACCTCCGGCGGTTTGAATGCCAGGACGATACGGTCACGGGGTATCCCGGCCTTGACTAGCTCTTCAGCCACCCCCTCTTCCGTACCGTCGAACTGGATCCACACCCTTCCCCCTCGGATGTCCAGGTGCAACACACTGCCGTGGATTCGGTGAGGACCGTTCCAGCCGGCGTAAATCAGCTCATAATGGTCGTTCGACGGATCAAACACAGTCTCTATTTGCACCAGGCCGACCGCTGGCGTGAACTTCGCGTAGCGGCTGATGATGTCGCGAATTATTCCGCGGTACTTCTCGAGGTTTTCTGATTCGTTTACGGGTTCCATCTTAGAATCACCTCTTGCGCGGCGTTGAAAACCACCACCGACATCTTGGTGTCCTCAAGCACTGGCTGCGCGATTTTGTCACTTAAGATACCAGCATCGACCGCCTCGGTTACGGCCAGAAACAACCGGCGGTCGGGGTCGGATCGCGCCAGCAACGAACGATAGAAGATGTATTGCCCCACTGCAATTTCCAGTTCCCTCACGTCCGACGGGCCGAGGAAACTTTTGACTTCGACCGCTATTCTTTGACCGCCGCGCTCCGCACCAATCGGCATCTCTGCCCCCAGATCGACGAATACATCGCGTTGCCCGAAACTTAAGGTATACGGGTCGTGAGTGATCGTCCACCCGTCTTTGATGAGGGCGTTCCGGACCGCGTCGTGATAGACATCTTTTGCAGGCACAATCGGGCCAGTATACGATTCACGCGTGTTCGGGGAAAGCATCGTCATCTCAGCTCAGCACGGCGCATCTGCACAGGCTCCCATCACGCCCGAATTCGGCGCGAGTCATCGCCATGCGCCCAATCGGCATTCTTGTGTATCATCCCCGGCGCCTAAAGGACTCGAACGACACTCGATGGACGAAGGAGCAAACGTGGCTGAAACAGAAGAGCGAACCAAGAAGCCGAATCGGTCGAAGTTGAAGGTGCTGGCCATCCGCCATGCGATCGCGGAGGACCCGGAGGCATTTGCCAAGACGAGCAAACCAGACGCGCTTCGGCCGCTGACGCGGGCCGGAAAGAAAAAGATGCGGCGGGCGGCCCGCGGCCTGGTCCGCCTGGTCCCGCACCTGGACGCGCTGGCGACCAGCCCGCTGACCCGGGCAGTGGAGACCGGCGAGATCGTGGGCGAGGGCTACGGCTACGAGCAACCGGTCAGCCTGCCTGCACTGGCCCCGGGAAAATCGGCGGGACAGGTGATGGACTGGCTCAAGGAGCAGGCCGAGCATGCGAAAAAGGGGGCGGAGACGACCGTGGCCATCGTCGGCCACGAGCCGGGGCTGGGGCAACTGGTGAGCTGGATGCTCACCGGGTTGCGCGAATCGTTCATCCCTTTGAAGAAAGGCGGGGCCTGCCTGGTGGAGTTTGAGGGGGAAGTGAAGCCGGCACGGGCGAAGCTCCTGTGGGCGATGAAGCCGTCGCAATTGCGGGACTTGGCGAGGTGAGCCGGAGAAGACCCTCACCCCAACCCTCCCGGAGTACCGGGAGAGGGAGTAAATGCGCGCCAACGAGTATGCTTGCCCATGGCACCCAAAGGCGTTATGAAAACCGGCGCTGAATTCACTGTCGCCGGGTTTTCGAGACGTTGGCAAGTCTGACCTCTCTCACAACGCCGGCTTGGAAAGGTGTTTGATGACCCGCAGCACGTCCGCCTCGCGATCCGCCAGTGCAGGCAAGTCGGTCCGTAAGGCCGACCTGAGGGGTGAACCCAACCCTATTCCGGCGACGCCTCCGCCCGTCGTCGTGACGGCGCAGGGGGCGCCGGCGGCGCCGGACGTTTCGCCGGAGGAGTTCCTCAACCGCGATACGAGCTGGCTGGAGTTCAACCGGCGGGTGCTGCATGAGGCGCTGGACGACCGAACGCCGCTGCTCGAGCGGGTGCGGTTCCTCAGCATCTTCAGCTCGAACCTGGACGAATACTTCATGAAGCGGGTGGGCGGGCTGAAGCGCGGCGTGGCCGCGGGGGTGGTGAGCAAGACGCCGGATGGGTTGACGCCGCTGCAGACGCTGGACGCCATCCGCAATGTGGTGCTGCCGATGCTCAAGCAGCAGGCGGAATGCTTCAGCAAGGTGATCAAGCCGGCGCTGGCCGAGCAGTTCATCTACCTGCTGACCTGGAACGAGTTGACCGATGAAGAACGGGCGGTGGCGGTGAAGTATTTCCGCGCCAACGTGTTCCCGGTGCTGACGCCGCTGGCGGTCGACCCCGGCAACCCGTTTCCGTTCATCTCCAACCTGTCGACGTCTTTGGGGGTGATCCTGCACCATCCGGACCGGCACGACAACCTTTTCGCGCGGGTGAAGGTCCCCGAGACGATGCCGGGGTGGGTGCAGGTGAACGATCCGGTCACGACGGTGCCGACGCCGGCCGGGGCGGCGGGGGTGTCGTCGGGCTTCCGGTTCATCAGTCTGGCCGAGCTGATCCGGCACAACCTGCAGGACCTGTTCCCCGATCTGGCGGTGGTGGACGTGATGCTCTTCCGCGTGACGCGCAATGCCGACATCGAGCGCGACGAGGAGGAGGCCGAAGACCTGCTGGACATGATCGAAGAGGAAGTGCGCAAGCGGCGTTTCGCCAGCGTGGTCCGGCTGGAGGTGGGCGCCGAGGCCAACCAGTGGATGCTGGATTTCCTCATGCGCGAGCTGGAGCTGACGCCGGCGGACGTCTATGAGATGGCGGCGGAACTGGATTACCCCGAGCTGAAGCAGATCGCGGACTTGAACTTTCCGCATTTGCATTACGAGCCGTGGTCCCCCCTGCCGCCGCTGGGGTTGCCTGAAGATGAAAAGGACATTTTCTCGGTGATCCGCAACGGCGACGTTTTCGTGCACATGCCGTACGAGTCATTCCACCTGAGCGTGGAGCGGTTCGTGCGGGCGGCGGCGGCCGACCCCAAGGTGCTGGCGATCAAGATGAGCCTGTACCGCACCGGAGACGACAGCCCGTTCATCGCCATGCTGATCCGCGCCGCCGAGGCCCGCAAGCAGGTCGTCTGCCTGGTGGAGCTGAAGGCGCGGTTCGACGAAGAGCGCAACATCCACCTGGCCAACGCGCTGGAAAAGGCCGGGGTACACGTGGTCTACGGCATCGTCGGGCTCAAGACGCACGCCAAGACCACGCTGGTCGTCCGCCAGGACCCCGACGGGATCAGGTGTTACGCGCATTTGGGGACCGGCAACTACCATTCGGGGACATCGCGGCTCTACACCGACTTGGGCGTATTCACCTGCAACCCGCCGATCACGCACGACGTGGTCGAATTGTTCCACTACCTGACGGGCCGGTCTCTGAAGCGCGACTATCACAAGCTGCTGGTGGCTCCGGTGAACATGCAGAGCCGGTTCCTGGAAATGATCGAGCGTGAAACCGAGCACCAGCGTGCCGGCAGGCCGGCGCGGATCATCGCCAAGATGAACAGCCTGGAGGACCGCAAGATCATCCGCGCCTTGTACCGTGCCAGTCAGGCGGGGCTGAGCATCGACTTGATCGTCCGCGGTTTCTGCACGCTCCGGCCCGGGGTGCCGGGCCTCAGCGACAACATCCGGGTGATGAGCGTCATCGGGCGGTTCCTGGAGCACAGCCGGATCTTCTACTTCCGCAACGCCTCGCCGGACGACCTGGGAGGGGAGTTCTACATCGGCTCGGCCGACTGGATGTACCGCAACCTGCTGGCGCGGGTGGAGGCGGTGGTCCCGATCGAGCAGCCGGCCCAGCGGGCGGAGTGCTGGGAAATCCTGGAAATCATGCTGCACGACCGGCGACAGGCATGGAACCTCTATCCGGATGGCTCATACACGCAGCGCGTCCCGGTCGATCCGGTCCATGAGCTGGGAACGCAGCAAACGCTCATGAACCTGTTCCGGGCCCGAAAGACGGCGGCGGACCATCCGATGGGCGTTTAGGGTCTGTCTGCAAACGCATCGGGGTTGCGGCGGCGCGCCACAACCTCGACGCGTTTGCAGACAGACCCTAATAAGACGCCATATCCGGACCTTCGCGTACCAGGCGGAGGTAGGCTTCGATGCACGCCTCCACGTCGCCTGGGCTCCAGCGCCGCAGGCCCATGACTTCGTCATTACAGATGATGGCCAGGTCGCCTCCCCGATACTGAACCAAACCCAAACGAATGGCCCCCGCCTGACCTTGGAAGAGGGTCACCGCTGGCCTTTCTTTGACAGTTTCACCACGTCGACGCATCAAATTCCCCTTATCAGGGAAAACCTTAGATCGACGGGGCGAAATGCGGAAGGGGGAAAATTTTCCGCGTAGCAAAATGTGGGCGATCGGATGCGGCCGTTCGACCGGGAGTCAGTTTCACCGCGTTCAGCAAGCCCACACCCTGATGAGCCGATACGGCCTGAAGCTTACCCCTTTTCATGTCTAAACTCCTGGCAACATTTCGGGACAGCATCGCGATGCAATTCGTGCTGCTGATTGCATTTGCCTTTGTCCTGAACCGCGAGGGGAACCGGGTGCCGGGGGGGAACGAGCAGGTGTACCTGCTCTACCTCGTGAAGGCGTGGCATACCCGCTTCCTGGCGTCTGACTGGACGTTCCTGGAGGCGACGGCGGGGCATCCGGTGTTCAACTTGGTATTCGGCTGGCCGACCCTCTTTATGTCGGTCGAGGCGCTCGGGTGGGTCGGCCGGCTGACGAGTTGGGCGGCGATTTTTATCGCCTTGATGCGGATCGGCCGGCACTTACGCATCCCTTCCTGGATGATATCGGCCGGCATCCTGCTCTGGCTTATCCAGCGGCAGTCGTTCGTCGCCAACGAATGGGTGATTGGCACCTTCGAGGCCAAGTGTGCCGCTTATGCGTGCCTGTTCTGGGCCATCGATCTCCTCCTTGGCGGGCGGGTGGTTGTGCCGGCGATCCTGACCGGTTTGGCGTTCACCTTCCACTCCGCCGTCGGCCTCTGGGGCGGGGCGGCCGTGGCGTTGGCCTTCGTCTCGCTGAACCGGATCAAGACCAGCCTGAAATTCACTGCCTGGGCGGCACTG
>Ga0182024_10004127_pt1 | contig 33815 bp, 22 predicted proteins | sample P32metaG_FD_120480 | JGI IMG/M metagenome (GOLD analysis project Ga0182024, IMG submission 120480) | Permafrost microbial communities from Stordalen Mire, Sweden - P3-2 metaG (Illumina Assembly) | ecosystem: Environmental > Terrestrial > Soil > Wetlands > Permafrost | place: Sweden: Stordalen... | reverse complement strand
CGGCGAACGGGCTCGAGGCCCTCGAGGACCGTGATGTCTTTCGCCGTGTAGGACGCCACGGCCGGATCTTAGTACGGCTTGGGGCTACTGACGCGCGTCCATCACGTGGGCGACGTGGTAGTTGCAGAGCGCGATCGCGGCGTAGGCGGAATTGCGCGAAGCTCCTCTGACGTGAGCCCGAAGAGTGGGGGCGTCGGCACGTCGAGCACTGACAGCATCATGTAGAGCTGTCCGCGATGATGCACTTCGTGCTCGATCATCGCACGAAGCCACTTGCCGACGGTCATCTCGGCGCCCGCCGGCGTTCGGCACTTGCCCGCGAACGCCGCTGGCGTCAAGCCGGCAAAGATCGACATGGCCTCGGCATGCAACCGGTCGAGCAGCGCGAGGATCGCATCCTTGCCGTCCGCCAACTCGCGGCCGTGCGATCGATAGCGGCTTGGCCGGCCGGCGACGGTTTCTGCCCACATCTCACGTTCAGTGACGGCGATGTGCCGGACGAGGTCGCCGATCGTCATCCCGCCGGACTTCAGCGCCCACTCGACACGATCGGCTGGAATCAGCGCGGCGACTCGCCGCGTCCGCGCGCGGATCTTGTCGAAATACTCGAGGAACTCCGCTTGCGTCACCTCAACTCTGCCTTCCCGCCTTCAAGCCTCTTAGGGCCTGACGCAGCTCTTCAGAATCACGTTCACGTCGAAGCCCTCGCAGAAACACTTCAACGTCATCCGCTGGCCTGGCGTCGCGGCCTTGGCGATCGCCGGCGCCTGATCGTCGAGCAGGTTCGCCATGATGCCGTGGTCGGCGGCCTGCGCGAAAAACACAGACGGCTGCGTCGCGTTGGTCTGGACGCTCGTGACCACACCGGAGATGATGAGCGCGCGACCGTGGTACCGCCGGGTCGCGTCAGCGGCGCCGGACTGGAACTCCTTCCACAGCATGTCGACCGACAGCTTGGCATCTGGCGCGACCGAGACGATGCGACGGTCCTGGTCAGGCAGGGTTCGCGCACAGGAGGTCGCCAGAATCAGGGCCGCGGCGGCGGCCAGCGCGCGTGCCATCGCGCACAGTGTAGCGCCTCAGGCGTCGCGAAGGATGACCGCTGGTTCCACGTTCGCCGCCCGTCGCGCAGGCAGGGCACATCCGACGGCGGCGACGAGGATCATCACCGCCGAGACGCCGATGAACGTCGCGGGGTCGGTCGGCGCGATGCCGAAGAGCACGCTCGTCATCAGGTGCGTAAGGAGCCCGGCGCCCACGATCCCGACCGCCACGCCCGCCAACACCACGCGAAGCCCGCTGAGCACGACCATCCGACGGATGCGCGAGGGCTCACCACCGAGCGCCATGCGGATGCCGATGTCGCGCGTATGACGAGCGACGAAATGCGCCATGACGCCATAGACGCCGACCACCGAGAGGATGAGGGCGGCCAGCCCAAAAGCGCCAATGAGCACCGTGAGATAGCGCGGCACCTCGGTCGAAGACGTGACGAGGTCATCGATCGTCGCGATGCGGGACACGGCGAGATTCGGATCGAGCCGGTGCACGACAGCGCGAAACGTTGGCGCGATCGTCGACGCTGGCCCCGCCGTGCGAACCACCAGGAACCGGTCGCGCTGACCATCGCCAATTGGCAGATAGATCGTGCCTTCATCCGGCTTGTCGAGACCGACGTATTTCACCGTGCTCACAACGCCAACCACTGTCGTCCACGGGCACGTGGCACAGCCGCCTTCGTGGAGACGCCGCCCGACGACGTCCTCTGTCTCGAAGAAGCGTCGAGCCCACGCGCGATCGGCCACGACGACCGGCGGCGCGGAAGCCGTCGCATCCCGTTCGTCGAGGAGCCGGCCACGCTCGAGGACCACGCCGGCCGCGCCGAAGAACTCCGGCGTCACGGCAATCCAGGGACACAACGGTTGCTGCTCGCCAGGCGCCGTGGGTCGGTCTTCGAGATCGAAGTTGTTGATGTCGTCGGCGTCGACCGGAGGCCGGCTGTCCGCATAGCCGAAGGCGGCGACGCCGGGCTCCGAGAGGAAGGCCGCGCGCGCTCGATCCCAGAACGCATGCGCGGCAGCGGGCGTCGCATACTGGGCTGCCGGCAGCGAGAGCGACGCGGTGATGACGTGCGTCGGGTCGATCCCGACGTCCACATGCAGCAACCGCGTGAGACTGCCCATGATGAGACCCGCCGCGATGACGAGTGGCGTCGCCACGGCAAACTCCGCCGCGACAAGGACCCGGCGCGCCCGCTTCCCCGCCGGCCCCTCAGTCATCGTCCGGCCGCCGCCGTGGAGGCCAGCACCGCGCGCCGTCCGAGAAGCCGCCACCGCGGGCAGAACGCCGATGAGCAGAAAGCTCAACGTGGCCAGACCCGCCAGCCACCAGAGCGCCGGCCCGGCGAGGCGCACCTCGTTGACCCGCGGGATGTAACTCGCGCCGAAAAGGGTGACGGCCCGTACGGCGCCCACGGCGACGGCCAGCGCGACGGCGGCAGCTCCGCCGACGAGCACGACGCTCTCCGAGAGGAGTACGCCAATGATGCGACCGCGAGAGGCCCCGAGCGCGGCCCGGACGGCAAGTTCCTGACGCCGTTGGAGCGCGCGCGCGACGAGCAGGCTCGCGGCGTTCGCGCACGCGATGAGCAGCACGCCGGCGACGCCAGCCGCGACGAGCCACAGCGGTTCACCGGTGGTACCGACGATCCGGGATTTCAGGTCCGCCGGGACCAACGTCGCTTGCTCGTCCTGATACGAACTCTGCCAAATAGGAAAGAGGCGCCGGCTGATCGCCTGCAGCTCCGCCGCGGCCGCAGCGCGGGACGCGGTGGGGTGCAGCCGTCCGAGGACCAAGAGAAAAAAGGGTCCTTTCCGTGTCGGCGTCGGCCAGTCCTCGATCTCAAACAGCGCGATGTCGTGCTCGAGCGGGCCGCTGGCGGGTCCCAACACCCCCACCACCGTGTGCGGGGCGCCGTCAATCGTGAAAGATGACCCGACGACCTTCGGATCCCCACCGAATCGCGTCCGCCAATAGGCGCTAGTCAGCACGACCGCGCGGCCCCCGGCATGCTCGTCCGAGCGATCAAAGAGGCGGCCGGCCACCGGCGTGAGGCCGAGGAGCGAGAAGTAGCGTGACGTCACGACACGCGCCCGCTGGCGCTCCACGGCGTCGCCCACCGTCGCGGTCACGGAGATCAGTTGCGCGGCGGCGACCTCGTCGAAACCGGTCTGCTGCGCTTCAATGGCGCGGTAGTCCACGACGGACAGGTTGTACAGGTTGTCGCCGTGCTGCGTCCGCACGAGGACGATTCGGTCTGCAACGCGGTACGGCAACGGGCTGACGACGACCGCCTGAATCACGCTGACCATCGCGGTCGTCGCGCCCAAGCCGAGACCGACCGTCAGGACGATCGTCGTAGCCAGGCCGGGCGTGCGCGCGAGGCTGCGCGTGCTGTGCCGAAGGTCACGCCAGATCTGACCGAGGCGATCGGTCGCGCCCACGCGCTGGCCGCCGTCCCGAGCGGCACCAGACGCCGACCGCTTCACGCGATCGACGACCAGACGCATCACCAGACCGCGACGGTCGGCGCGACGACCGCGCGCCGCAGGCCCATCCCCCTCGCGCGCGCGACGCGCGTCGTAGAGCTCCGATTGCTCGCTTTCGAAGGCCCGCCGATCGTCCTCGGGCAGCAGCCATTTCAGGAGGCGACGCATCGCTACCCCCGATCGATCAGGCGATCGAGGCCGCGCCAAAGCCGGGCCTGCAGATCGCGGGTCTCGCGCAGCAGTTTTTTTGCCGCCGGTGTCAGGCGGACGTAGCGGCGAGTGCGACCGGTGTCCGTGGCGCGGTCGTCGAGCCGGGTCGTCACCAGCCCTCGCGCCTCCAGCCGTTGAACGGCGATGAACACCGCTGCCTGCGACACGCGCCTCGCGGTGTACTTCTCGAGCTCAATCACAATCGGCACGCTGTAGGCGTCGTCGCCGATCCGCAGCGCGGCCACCAGCACCTGCAGCTCAAACGGTTGTAACGCGTCTCGCGCCATCGGGCCGCCTCCCTGCCTCGTCATCTTAACACTAGCGTTGTTAGTGTTAAGACGAGCGCCGCGCCGCAGAGGTTGGTTGTCCGAAACGAGCCAGACGCCCGGCCAGAACCGGGCCCGGGGCCACGCCGATGCGCGTCACGCGGACGCTCTCGACAGGGAGAGTTCCGCGGATATCCTGTGCGCATGTCATCGATCACCCGAACGACGACCTGCCTGATCGCAGCCGCGGTGGCGGTGTCCTGCGGCACGGCGAGGCCAAGTCCGGACGCCGCCAAGACGTCCACGCCGCCTGACCCCGTCAGCACGGACCGTGACACGTCGGTCAACCCCGGCGACGACTTCTTCACCTACGCAAACGGCGGCTGGCTGAAAGCCCATCCGATTCCGCCCTCCGAGTCCTCATGGGGCATAGGCAACGAGGTTCGCGAGGAGATCTACACGCGGCTGCGGACAATCAACGAGAACAGCACGAAGGTCACCCCGGCACCGGGCTCCGACGAGCAGAAGATCGGCGACTTCTGGGCGACGGCGATGGACGACGCCAAGGGCAATCAGCTCGGCCTGACACCGCTGAAGCCGATGCTCGATCGCATTGACGCGATCCGGGACGTCGCCGGCGCGATCGACGTCGCGTTCCTCTTGCGCCCCCTCTCGGTGGGCGCGTTCTTCGGCGTGAGCGTTGACCAAGACGAGAAGAACAGCGACGAGATGGCCGTCCACCTCTCGCAGGGCGGCCTCGGCCTGCCCGATCGTGACTTCTATCTCAATCCCGAGAAGAGCATCGCCCACATCCGCGACGAGTACGTCGCGCACCTCGGTCGGCTGCTCCGGTTGCTCGGTGAGGGCGACGCGACCGCGGCCCGCGCGGCGACTGGAATCATGGTGTTCGAAACGGCGCTCGCGAAGGCCTCGCGGCCGCTCGACGCGCTGCGCGATCCGGTCAGGAACTACAACAAGATGTCGCCCGGCGACGTGACCGCGCATCACACGCCGTCGATTCTGTGGTCGGACCGGCTCGACGCCTGGCACCTCCACACCGCGTCCGTCATCGTCGGCCAGCCGGAGTTCTTCGCGGCGATGGACGGTCTGCTGCAGCACACGCCCTTGCCGGTCTTGAAGGACTACCTGCGCACGCAGCTCGTGTCCACCTACGCGCCCTCCCTCAGCCAGACGTTCGATGACGAGAACTTTCAGTTCTTCGGGCAGGTGCTCTCGGGCCAGAAGGAGCAGCGGCCGCGCTGGAAGCGGGCGCTCGACGCGGAAGACGCGGCGATGGGCATGGTGCTCGGGCGACTCTTCGTGCAGCAGTACTTTCCTGAGTCCGCCAAGCGCCGCTATTCGGACCTCGTCGAGGCGATCCGCACCGCCTACCGCGGGCGCATCGACGCGCTCGACTGGATGAGCGACGCGACGAAAGACAAGGCGCGCCAGAAGTTGGCCGCCGTCACGAAGAAGGTCGGGTACCCCGACAAGTGGAAGGACTACTCCGCGCTCGTCGTGGGGCGACAGTCCTACTGCGAGAACCTGATGAACGCGGCGCGCTGGCGCTTCAACGACAGCGTGTCGAAGTTCGGCAAGCCCGTCGATCGCACCGAGTGGGACATGACGCCGCAGACCTACAACGCGTACTACAACCCCTCGAACAACGAGATCGTGCTGCCAGCCGCGATCTTCGCCGTGCCCGGTATCGCCGACAGCGATCTGGATGACGCGGTCGTGTTCGGCTACGCGGGCGCCTCGACGATCGGGCACGAGCTGACGCACGGATTCGACGACGAGGGACGACAATTCGATGCGAAGGGCAATCTGGCCGACTGGTGGACGCCCGAGGATGCCAGGAAGTTCAACGCACGCGCCGAGGTGATGGTCAAGCAGTTCGACGCGTACGAGCCGCTGCCGGGTCTGCATATCAACGGCAAGGCGAGCCTCGGGGAGAACATCGCGGACTTCGGCGGCATCCTCCTCGGCCTCGACGCGTTCAAGACGACCGAACAGTACAAGGCCGGCAAGGCGATCGACGGCCTCACGCCGATGCAGCGCTACTTCCTGGGCTACGCGCTTGGCTGGCTGAGCGAGGAGCAGGACGCCCGCCTCAGGCGCGCGCTGCTGAGCGACGTGCACGCCCCGGCGAAGTGGCGCGTCCTCGGCCCCCTCTCGAACACGCCCGAGTTCGATGACGCGTTCAACGTCAAGCCGGGCCAAGCCATGTGGCGCGCGCCCGGCCAGCGGGTCGCCATCTGGTGATGCGGGACCAGTGGGTCCCAATGCGTGCAGGGCCCCGTTGGTCCGGACTCACTCCACGCCCGGTCTCGTCATCTTCGCGGGATCGACCCACTGGTCGAATTGCGCCGACGTCAGCAGGCCGAGCGCGAGCGCCGCGGTCTTGAGCGTCGTGCCGTCCCGGTACGCCTTCTTCGCGATCTTCGCGGCGTTGTCGTAGCCGATGTGCGGATTGAGCGCCGTCACGAGCATGAGGCTGCACTCGAGGTTCTGTTGAATGCGCGCGCGATTCGGTTCGATGCCGACCGCACAGAACTCGTTGAAGCTCGTGCACGCGTCACCCAGGAGCCGCAGGCTCTGCAGCACGTTGTGGATGATGAGCGGCTTGAAGACGTTCAGCTCGAAGTTGCCGGACGCGGCCCCGATGGTCACCGAGACGTCGTTGCCCATCACCTGCGCCGCGACCATCGTCAGCGCCTCGCACTGCGTGGGGTTCACCTTGCCCGGCATGATCGAACTGCCCGGCTCGTTCTCTGGGATCACGATCTCGCCGAGGCCCGAGCGTGGGCCCGAGGCCAGCCACCGAACGTCGTTGGCGACCTTCGTCAGCGCGACGGCCAGGGTCTTCAGTGCGCCGTGGAGTTCGACGAGCGGCTCGTGACCGGCAAGCGCCGCGAACTTGTTGGGCGCGCTCTTGAACGGCAGCGTGGTCAGCTCGTGGATTCGCTCGGCGACCCTGGCCGCGAAGTCGGGATGGGTGTTGAGGCCGGTCCCGACCGCCGTGCCGCCAATCGCCAGCTCGAACACCGCCGGCATCGCGCTGTCGATCGCGGCCTTCGCCAGGTCGAGCTGCGCAACCCAGCCTGAGATTTCCTGCCCCAGCGTGAGTGGCGTCGCATCTTGGAGGTGTGTGCGACCGACCTTGACGAGGTCCGCGAACGCCGACGCCTTAGCGGCGAGCGTCGCGCGCAGCAGACTCAACGCCGGCATGAGGTGGCGGACGACTTCCTCCGCCGCCGCGATATGCATCGCCGTCGGGAAGGTGTCGTTCGACGATTGGCCGCGATTCACGTGGTCGTTCGGGTGCACCGGTTTCTTGCTGCCGAGCACGCCGCCCGCAAGCTCGATCGCGCGGTTCGAGATGACCTCGTTCGCGTTCATGTTCGTTTGCGTGCCGCTACCGGTCTGCCATACGAAGAGCGGGAAATGCTCGTCGAGCTTGCCGTCGATGACCTCGTCGGCCGCCGGCACGATCAGGTCGACGATCGGCTTGTTGAGCGTGCCGAGCGAGCCGTTCACCTGCGCCGCGGCCTTTTTCAGCACGCCGAACGCCCGAATCAGGGGCCGCGTGAAGTGCTCACGGCCGATATTGAAGTGATGCAGGGACCGCTCGGTCTGCGCGCCCCAATACCGGTCGCTCGCGACCGGGATCTCCCCCATGCTGTCAGTCTCAATCCGGGTCGTCATGCGCTCGGGCTCCGTTGAAACTTCTGCCGCATTATCTCGTTGAACGCCTCTGACTGGCTGCGGCCGATGCTCAGCGTCCGCCAGGCGCCCGATCGGATGTGCTTGGCGAGCAGGATGATCTGCCCGATGTGCAGGGACGCATGGCCGTACTGCCGATTGACGGCCGACACGACGGACATCGGCTCGTGCCGTGCCGTCACCGAGCGATCCAGATCGGCGGGCGTCAGGCGTGCCAGCTCCGAGAAGAGCAGGGCCCAGCCCGATTCCCAGTCGGCGAGGAGCGCCGCGCGCGAGCGATCGGCCGGAGGCTCGAACTCCTGATCCCGCCGACGGTCCGGCTTTTCCCCGTCGGTCGTCAGAAAGTCGCGCCAGCGCGACCGCATGTTGCCCGCCAAATGCCGCATCAGCAGGCCAATACTGTTCGATTCCGGATCGAGGGCCGCCCAGAGGGCCTCGTCCGCGACTTGGGCAATGGCGCGGTCGGCGAGCGCTTTCTGGTCGGCAAACCGCTGGGTCAGATCGCTGAGGTATTCGGAACCTGTGGACATACAGACACGTTACAACTTACAACTGGAAGTCGGTAACTCCGGATCCCGACCGTGTCGTCTGCCCTGCGCTCCTATCGTCGCAACCTCGTGCACGTGCGCGAAGCGCTGGATCTGTTCAAGCCAAGCGAATCGGACCCCCGAAAGGTCGGCGTCGAGGGCGGCTACCTCGAGGACGCGGGCATGGTCGAGCGCTACAAGCGCCTCTCGATTCCCGTGCGGCGCGCGCTCAATCCGAACGATCGCGCGGGGTTCGCGCAGGCGCTCGCGGAACTCAAGGAATCGCCGTGCCCGCGCGACGTCCGGCACGCGATTGACGACGCCTGGAAGGTGCTGCAGGCCGAACTCGACACGGGCGTCCAGCTCGGCGGCACACGCGTGCCGCGACGACAAATCCTCGGCGAGTGGCTGGACGCCGCCGCGTTCTACGATCGCCTCGAGCGCGACCGCGCCTACGACCGCCTGATCGACCAGTACGGCAAAGCCGCCGAAGGCATCGGCACGGAGCTGACCGAGCACGCGGTGCGCGTGATCCTGCTGCTGGACGAAGCGGCCGCCGAGACGCTGGAAGAACCCGTGATCCTACCGCCGGCCCGGAAGACGCCGCCGCCGCCCCCCGATCCGAAAGAGCCCTGGTGGAAAAGGCTCATGAACGTGCTCAAGCCCGGACCTTAGCAAGGCTTGACGGCCTGAAAGGCTTTCAGGTCTTCAAGCCTTCTTCTTATCCAAACACGTTCCTGACGACGAACCACACGTTGGCCGGGCGCTCGCCGAGCCTCCGCATGTACCACGGGAACCAGTACTCGCCGTAGCTGATGAGACAACGGACCGACGCACCGGCCTTCGCCAGCTCGACCTGCCGAGCCGTCTGAATGCCGTAGAGCATCGCGAACTCGTAGCGGCTGGGCGCGACCTTGCGCTCGGCGATCACCGACTGCAGCCGCTGTTGAAGGCCGATGTCGTGCGTCGCGATGTGCAGAAGGGCGCCGGGCTTGTTGGCGTCGTCTTGAAGCAGGCGGGACGCGAGCGTGAAGTAGTTCGCGTCGACGTCCGACTTGTTCGGGAAGGCGACCGTGGGGGGCTCGAGGTACGCGCCCTTGACCAGGCGAATCGCCGCGCCCATCGCGACGAGCGGCTCCAGATCCTGTGCCGTCCGATGCAAGTAGGCCTGTATCGCGACACCGACTTTCGGCGTCCGCTGGCGCAGGCGCTTGTAGAGCGCGAGCGTGCCGTCGACGTACGGCGAACTCTCCATGTCGAGCCACAGGAAATTGCCGGCTGCCACGGCGGCATCGGCGAGCGCGGCGAGGTGCCGGAAGCAGACCTCCATGTCCTGGTCGAAGCCGAGTTGCGTGGGCTTCACCGAGATCTGCGCGTCGAGGCCCGCCGCCTTCACGAGGCCAATAACCTTCATGTAGTGTGCGGCGACGTCGTCGGCTTCCTTGATGTGCGAGATGTTCTCGCCCAGGCGCGTCAGGATCGTGTTGATGTGGCGTGGCGTCAGCGCCTTCGCCGCCTCGATCGCATCTTCGACGGTCTCGCCCGGCATGAATTTCGACACGGAGCGCCGGACGAAGGCCTGGCGCATGGCATGCTCGCGCATCCAGACGTTCGTCGAGGCCCACAGAAAGACGGAACGCATCACAGACATGGCAGGAGGGGGGTCACACCGGCGCGTTCGAGGAGTTCGTCAGCGTTGGAGTCCGAAAAGGGCCGAGACCTCACACTCGCGCAGGCCGCCGGGTCCCGAGACGACGTCTCGTGGACCCGACGAACCGCACGAACCTTGTGTCCGCGGCCTACAGGCCGCCCCCCGCGGGCGGGGCCGTCAGCGGCTTCTCGGCGCCCCGGTGACACGTGTAGCACGTGACCTTGAACTGGCCGGCCGGAGCCGGCTCGCCGACGTCTTTGAGGAACTGGTCGTTGATCGCCATTTCCATCGCGATCATCTTGCGAGCGATGGCCTTCTTCGGAATCTCATCCGACGCGCGATCGGCGACGTGGCAGTACGTGCACTGCTGGCCGAGGCCAGCCGTGAAGGTCCGCATCAGCGTGACCACCTGCTGCTGCGTCCAGTCCTTCGGCAGCACCTGCAGGTTGTGCGGCGCGGTCTGGCCGGCAGGCGCCTGGCCTTGCGGTGCGGCCAGCGGCCGCGCGACGACCATCACGAGCGTCAACGTAAAGATGGCGAACGAACCCACTAACACCCGAACGCGCATGGAGACCTCCCCACGAAGACCGAATTCGCCCATGGTAATCGAAGAAGGGTCCCGCCGCACAGGGGTTGGCGCGCGCTCGTCCTGTTCGTCAGTCGGTCTTGGGCGCCGGCAGCTCGGGCAAGAGTGGCACAACGCGGACGAACTCGCCTCGCTGCAGGAGTTCCCGGCCCTTGCCGCCCCGGCCCGTTGTGCCGTACTTCGCCGTTGAGATCGTTTGCTCGGCGCCGCGCGTCGTCTCGACCGTCATGAGATCACGGTCGCCCGTGGACGCGATGAAGCCAAGCAGGCGGTCGTCATCCTTCTGCAGCTTGATGAGGATGACGCCCCGGCCGGGCCCTGACAGGAAGTTGATCTCGTCGACTGGACACAGCATCGCACGCGCCTGACGGGTGGCGGCGATGAGGATCTCGTTGCCCGTTATGCGCGTGACGCCCACCACCTCTACGCCGTCGGCGACACGGGCATATCGCCGCCCGGCGCGCGTGCTGGGCTCGACGAAGCCCTCGAGCGAGAACCGCAGGCTGTAGCCGTCGCTCGTCACGGCCACCGCGTGGACCGGCGGCGGCGTCTCGGGCTTGGCGGACGTGATGTGGCCCACAACCCTCGGATCGAGGCTCAATGCGCCGACGACCTTCTCGCCGTCCTTGAACTTGAAGAGGCTCTGGATCGGCTCGCCGTAGCCGGTCGACGCCGGCAAGTCCGCGAGACGAGCCGTGTAGGCGCCACCGAAGTTCGTGAAGAACACGGCGGTCGCTCGCGTGCTGCCCGGCACCACGGCCAGGACGCTGTCGCCCTCGCGCAGGCGTGTCGTGGCCAGATCTTTCACTTCCTTCTGCCGCTTCACCCAGCCGTCGCGCGTCACGATCACGACGTTGTCCTCGTCGATGATGAAGTCGTCGGCGGTGTACTCCTCGTCGGGCGCTTCGCCGGTGATCTCGGACCGTCGCGCGTCCCCGTACTTCTTCAGGACGTCCTCGATTTCGCTGCGCACGACCTTCCACAGGTCGGCCTCGCGCTTCAGCAGGCCGCCGATTTCCTTGGCGCGCTTTCGTTTGTCGGCCAGTTCGTTCTGGATGACCAGAATCTCGAGCCGCGCGAGCCTGTAGATTTTCAGCTCGAGGATCGCGTCGGTCTGCCCCGCGTCGAGTGCGAACCGCGCGATGATCTTCTCGGCGGCGTCGGCCTTGCCGTCGGACTTGCGGACGATTCTGATGATCTCGTCGAGCGCGTCAAAGACCGTCTCGAAGCCTTCGAGGATGTGGATGCGCGCTTTGAGGGCCTCGAGTTCGAATCTCAGCCGGTTCCGGACGACCTCGAGTCTGAAGTGCAGGAAGTGCCACAGGATGTCGTGCAGGCTCAGCCGTTCAGGACGGCCGACGAGCACGTTTTCCGTCGGGATGAGGCACGTCAGGTTGACCGGGAACGTCGACTGCAACGGCGTGTGCTTGTAGAGGTACGCCATCACCAGACGCTTGTCCGCGTCGCCCTTCAGTTCGAGCGCGATCCGCACGTCGTCGGTCGACACGTCCCGGACGTCGACGAGGAGCGGCAGCTTGCGGGAGAGCGCAACGGCGGCAATGCGCTCGACGAGAACCGCTTTGTTGACGGTGTAGGGGATGCTCGTGATGTAGATCGTCTTGCCGCCGCGGGTCGCCGGTCCTTCCTGCCAGGTCGCGCGAATGCGGATGGATCCGGAGCCGGTCTTGTAGATCTCCCGGATTTCCTGCTGCGTGTTCATGATCTGCCCGCCGGTCGGAAAGTCCGGGCCCTTGATGTGCTTGGTGAGCTGGGCGATCGTCAGCGGCGCGAGATCCGCGTCGATCATCTCGATGAGCGCCTTGCACACTTCGCCGAGGTTGTGCGGCGGGATGTTCGTGGCCATGCCGACGGCGATGCCCGTGGCGCCATTGACCAGCAAGTTGGGAATCCGCGCCGGAAGCACGCTCGGCTCTTCGCGCGTGCCGTCGTAGTTGGGCCGGAACGTGACCGTGTCCTGATCGATTTCGCTGAGCAGTTCGTCGCTGATGCGCGCGAGACGGCACTCCGTGTAGCGCATGGCCGCGGCGCTGTCGCCGTCGAGCGATCCGAAGTTGCCCGAGCCGTCCACGAGCGGATACCGCAGCGAAAACGGCTGCGCCATGCGGACGAGCGTCTCGTAGAGCGCCGCGTCGCCGTGCGGGTGGTAGTTGCCCATCACGTCGCCGACGACCTTCGCGCATTTTCGGTGCTTGGCATCAGCCGTCAGGTTCTGCTGCCACATCGTGTAGAGAATGCGGCGCTGGACGGGCTTCAGCCCGTCGCGCACGTCCGGTAACGCGCGCGAGGTGATGACCGAGAGGGCATAGTTCAGGTACCGCGACTCGGCGGCCTCATGGAGCGAGACGACCTCGTCGCCGCCGGTGGGCGGCCGGGTCAGGACATTGGACTCGTCATCCATGCGATCGAACAGAGACTCCGACTTGGAACGACGCTTCGCCATGGACGGAATATTAGTACTGTCCTATCCTTTCCCCATGAAGATCCTCGTCATCGACGTCGGCGGCACAAATGTGAAGGTCCTCGCGTCGGGCCAGAAGACGCCCATCAAGATCCCGTCCGGCTCGAAGATGACCGCGCGCAAGATGGTGAACCTCGTCCGCGAGGCGACGATCAAGTGGCGCTACGAGGCCGTCTCGATTGGCTTTCCAGGCCCGGTCATCGCGAATCGTCCGATGCGCGAGCCCCACAACCTCGGCGACGGCTGGGTCCACTTCGACTTTCATCGCGCCTTTGGCCGTCCGACGAAGGTGGTGAACGACGCCGCGATGCAGGCGCTCGGGTCCTACAGCAAGGGCCGAATGCTGTTCCTCGGCCTCGGCACCGGCCTGGGCTCCGCGATCGTCTTCGACGGAGTCGTCGAGCCGATGGAGTTGGCCCATCTGCCGTACAAGAAGGGCCGTACCTACGAGGACTACGTCGGGCAGCGCGGTCTCGACCGCTACGGCAAGAAGAGGTGGCGCAAAGAGGTCCTCGATGTCGTCGAGCGCCTCCAAGGCGCGTTTGAGGTCGACGACGTCGTCGTCGGCGGCGGGAATGCACGGCTGCTGAAGGGCCTGCCGAAGGGACTGCCCAAGGGCGTGAGAATCGGGGACAACGAAAACGCGTTCGCCGGCGGTTTCCGCCTGTGGGACAAGGACCGGAGAGCGGGAAGGTAACGACCCCGTGGCCCGGGTTCGCGGGCCGGCCGCGAGACCGGATCGTGGCCCACGCGTCGCGCCATGCGAGTGAACCCAGTCACGGCGGTGCGAGCAGATCAAGCAGCTCGCGGCGCAATCCGTCTCGTTTTCGCTTTTTCTTTGCCAGGAGCCAGGTTTCTGCGTATCTTCTTTCTCGATGCGCCGGATCATCCACGTCGACATGGATGCGTTCTATGCCTCGGTCGAGCAGCGCGACCAGCCGGATCTGCGTGGCCAGCCGGTCGCCGTCGGCGGGCGCCCGGAATCACGCGGCGTGGTGGCCGCGGCCAGTTATGAGGCCCGGACGTTCGGCGTGCGATCGGCGATGCCGATGTCGCGTGCCGTCCGTCTCTGCCCCCACCTCGTGATCGTGCCGCCGCGGTTCCAGACGTACCGCGCGGTGTCTCAGCAGGTGTTCGAGATCTTCCGATTGGTCACGCCACTCGTCGAGCCGTTGTCGCTCGACGAGGCGTATCTCGACGTCACGGAGAACGCTTGGGGCGAACCGCTCGGCATGACGGTCGCGACCAAAGTGAAGGGGCTCATCCGGGAGACGACAAGCCTCTCGGCCTCGGCGGGCGTCGCGCCGAACAAGTTCCTCGCGAAGATCGCCTCGGCTTGGCGAAAGCCCGATGGCCTCACAGTGATCGCGCCGGAACGCGTCGAGTCATTCCTGCAGCAACTGCCCGTCGACGCCCTCTGGGGTGTGGGGCCGGTCACGGCGGCCCGGTTGCGCGAGCGCGGCATCACCCGGCTCGTCGACGTGCGCGCGGCCGATCCACCGGCGTTGCGCGAAGCGGTCGGGAGCCTGGCGGACTGGCTGCTACGACTCTCGCATGGCGACGACGACCGGCCGGTCACGCCGAATCGGGCGTCGAAGTCATCCTCGAGCGAGTGCACCTACTCACACGACCTCGTCGATCTGGATCGCATGCGCGAGGAAGTCGCGCTGATGGCGCGCGAAAACGCCGACTGGCTCGTGACGAAGGGCCTCGTGGCGCGTACGGTCACGCTCAAGGTCCGCTACAGCGACTTCACGACCATCACGCGCAGCGACACACGCGGGCCGACGAACGACCCGGACGAGATTCAGGAGCGCGCGGTGCGGTTGCTGGACCGGACTGAGGCGGGCCAGCGGGCCGTGCGGCTACTGGGCGCGGGCGTGCACAATCTCGGCGATCGGGAAGAGCGACAGGATGACGCGCCGGGGTGGCTACCGTTTGAAGGAGCACGTCGAACGTAGACACGCTCGACGCGCTACTTCCCCACGACTGCCCTGACCACCGTCACCGCCTCCTTCGGCGTGTCGCCGTCCACCGGCACATTCGCGAGTTTCACGTCGAGACGTTGGCCGAGAAGCACGAGCGATTGGGCGTTCCGCGTGAGGAGGCAAGGCGCATGGCCACCCGGGAATTCGGCAACCGCAAGGACGCAACCGAGGCGTGCGTCGACATCGATCGGACCCGTCTCGAGCACGAGCGCCGCAGCGCGTGGTTCGAGCACCTCGTGCGAGACGTGACGCACGGCGCCCGGCGGCTAAGACAGAGCCCGACATTCACCGTGATCACCGTCCTGACGCTCGCGCTCGGCATCGGACCGATGATCGCAGTGTTCAGCCTCCTCAACAGCGTGCTCCTGCGGCCGCTGCCCTTCGCCGACCCCTCGCGGCTCGTCGTCGTGCGCGAGACCTTTCCTCTGCCGAATGGCCTCTACGGCAGCGGGTCCGTGTCGTACCCGAACTACCTCGACTGGAAAGCCCAGAGCACGACGCTCGACCTGTCGGCGGCGGGCTATGCCGGGAGCGCAAACCTGCAGGATGCGTCCGGCCCGGAACGGCTTTCCGTCGCGGCGATCGACTCGAGCGTGCTCCCGACGCTCGGCGTGCGACCCAGGCTCGGCCGCAATTTCCTGCCCGAGGAATCCAAAGCGAACGGCCCAGCCGTCGTGATGCTCAGCGACGCGTTCTGGCGCCGCCGCGACAATGCCGACCCGAACATCCTCGGCCGGACCCTCGTCCTCGACGGCATCGCGCAGACAGTGGTCGGCGTGATGCCGCCGGACGTCACCTATCCGAGCCGCGGGGTGCCGATTGACGTCTGGCGCCCGTTGCAGACCTCAGCGGATCCGTCAAGACGAGGCAACCATGCCTTCTTCGTGCTGGGCCGCCTGAAACCGGGGCAGACGATCGAACATGCGACGGCGGATCTGAAACAGATCGCGGCGCGCCTGATGCAGCTCTACCCGACCCAGGAGAAGCGCAGCGTCACGCTGATGCCGTACGACGAGTACCTCGTGGGCCGCAGCCGTCCCCAGCTCCTCGTGCTGTTCGGCGCGGCCGGATTCGTGCTGCTCATCGCGGCGGCCAACGCCGCGAGCCTGCTGCTTGCGCGTGCGGGTACCCGCGAGCGCGACGTCGCCGTCCTCGCAGCCCTCGGCGCGACCCGCGCGCGAGTCGCCCAGCAGTTCCTGGTCGAGAGCCTGCTCCTCGCGACGGCCGGTGGGGCGGCCGGCCTCGTCCTCGCGGGCTTCGCGGTCCGGGGCATCGTCGGCCTCGTCGGCGGCACCCTGCCGCGAGGCACGGTCATCCACTACGACTGGCGGGTGATCGCGTTCATCGCGAGCACAATCGTCCTCACGACGCTGCTGTTCGGCGTTGTGCCGGCGCTGCGCACGAGCCGGTCGAGTGCGCCGCAGGCGCTGCGCGACGGCGGTCGCGGCGGGACGGGCGGGCGCGAACGCCGCGCGTTTCGCAGCACGCTGGTCGTCGCGCAGTTCGCGTTGTCGCTCGTCCTCCTGGCTGGCGCGGGCCTGCTGATGCGGACCATGGTCGCCCTGCTCTCCACCGACACGGGCATGTCGATCGAACACGTGCTCACGCTGCGTCTGCCCGTGCCCCTCGGCTCACCCCGGTATCCGACGCCAGCCGATGTCGTGGCCCGCTTCGATGACCCGATGTTGGCGGGCGTCCGCGCGATTCCCGGCGTCGAGGCCGCCGGCCTCATCAACCTGTTGCCGCTCCAGCAGAGCGGAAACAACGGCAACTTCAGCGTCGTGGGCCGGACGTACACGTCGATCACCGAGCAGCCGTTTGCTGAGCTTCGTGTCGTGAGCCCTGGCTATTTCGCCGCCCTGAGGATTCCCATCGTGCATGGCCGTGATGTCGCAGCGAGCGACGTGGCGGCGAGCCCGCAGGTCGTGCTCATCAATGATGTCGCCGCCCACCAGTTGTTTCCCAACGAGGACGCGGTCGGGCGCCAGCTGGCGTTCGGCCCGGTGAGCCCGGCGAATCCAGCGCTCACGATTGTCGGCGTCGTGGGCAGCGTGCGACAGACGCGAATCGAATCGACGCCGGCGGCCGAACTCTACTTCCCGGCCGGCCAGGCCGGCGGTCAGCTCTCGAACATGAGCCTCATCGTCCGCGTCACCGGTGACCCGGCCGGCGCGACGCGGGCCGTGGAGGCGGCCATCGCGACCGTCGACCGGTTCCAGCCGGTGTTCGGCGTGTCCACCATGGCCGACGTCGTCGACCAATCGATCGCGGATCGCGAGCTGTACTTCGGCCTCCTCGGCAGCTTCGCCGCCATCGCGCTTCTGCTGGCCATGGCCGGCATCTACGGCGTCATCGCGTACAGCGTCACGCAGCGGACGAGAGAGTTCGGGATTCGTCTGGCGCTGGGGTCCGATCTCGGCCGCGTGCAGCGGATGGTCGTCTGGCAGGGCGGGCGGCTGGCGCTTGTCGGCCTGGCGATTGGAATTCCGGCGGCGTACCTGCTGTCGGGTGTCCTGTCGGCCGTCCTCTACGGCGTGACAGCCGCTGATCCGCTGACGTTCTCGACCGTCGCTGGGTTGCTGGCGGTGGTGAGTCTCGTCGCAAGCTACTTGCCGGCCCGCCGCGTTTTGCGGGTCGATCCGATCATCGCCATGCGCGCCGAGTAGGCGCGGCCGGACCCGCGCACGCCGGGCTGCGGAGCGTCAGTGCGCTGATTCCTTGAGCAGCTCCTCGAGATACGACTTCCAGACGGCGGCGAGCGTGTGGGTGCCGTGGCCGGCGGTCTTCTCGCTGAGGGGCACGACCACCGCCTGACCGTGCGGCACGCGCTTGACCTCACGCTCGAGGATGCCGAGTTCCGGCGGGTTGATCAGATCGTCGGCCGAGTTCACGGCGAAGAGCGGCGCAATGATCTGCTCGAGCTTTGGCGCGGGGTTGTAGTCGCGTGACGAATCGAACGCATAGAGCACATCGTTGGCGTCGTTCGTCTTCACGTAGTTCGCGACATACGTGTCGAGGTCGGCATCCGACTTCGCGCCCGTCGGCGCCTGCCGCTGCCGAATCAGCGGATTGCTGCTCATGATGAACAGCATCTCGCCGGCGGTCCGGAGGCTCGGTGGCTGCGTCGTGTAGTCGCCGCCCTTCCACTCCGGGTCATCCCGAATCGCGTCCATGATCACCCGCCGCCAGGCGCGGTTGCGGCCAGACATCTCCGTCGGCAGGCTCGCGAGGGGCATCAGCGCGTCCATCATCGTGGGATGTTCTTCGCCCCAGAGCCACGTGTGCATGCCGCCCATCGACGTGCCCATCACGAGCCGGAGATGGTTGACGCCGAGGCCCTCCGTGAGCAGGCGGTATTCCGCCTGGACCATGTCGAGATAGTCGTACTTCGGAAACCTCATGCGAAGACCGTCGCTCGGCTTGGCGGACATGCCGTGGCCGATGTCATCGGGCATGACGATGAAGTACTTCGTCGCGTCGAGGAGCTGGCCGGGATTGAAGAGTTCGCCCGCGAAGCTGTTCGTCGAGAACTGCTTTCCGGTGCCGCCAGTACCGTGCATGATCAGCACGGCGTTCGTCACCTGGCCCTGGGCGTCCTTCTTAATCGTGCCGAGCACGCGATAGTGAAGCCGCACCTCGGGCAGCGACTGGCCGTCGCGGAACGAGAAATTCTTGATGAGGTAGTCGCCTTGCGTCGGCTGCGGGAATCGGTCGGCTGGAGCGGGCGCCTGAGCGCCCATCGGTGCCATCAGAGCCGCGGCCAGAACGGGCGCGAGGAGGGCCGTCACGGCGGACAGAGGGGTTTTCACGTCGCCATTGTACGCAGTTGGGCGCAGGCGACCACACGAAGGACCCGAACCCCTCCGCTACCCTCTGGGGGCCTTCGTGGCCTTCGGCTTGAGGCCCTTACCCGAGGTTCGGCCCTAGCCAGCGCTCACCGTCTTCGATCGACCAACCCTTGCGCGCCGCGTAGTCAACCAATTGATCGCGCCCGATTCGTCCGACATTGAAGTATTTCGCCTGCGGGTGGTGCAGGTACAGGCCGCTCACCGACGCCGGCGGCGTCATCGCGAACGACTCGGTGACCGCCATGCCGATCGCTGGGGCATCGAGGAGCGTGAAGATCGTGCCCTTCTCGGTGTGGTCCGGGCAGGCGGGATACCCGAAGGCCGGGCGGATGCCGCGATACGCCTCGCGGATCAGCTCGTCGCTCGAGAGCCGCTCGTCCTTCGCGTAGCCCCAATCGCGCCGCGCTTGCGCGTGGAGGAACTCGGCGAACGCCTCCGCCAAGCGGTCGGCGAGCGCCTTCACGATGATGGCGCTGTAGTCGTCATGCGCGCGCTCGTACTCGGCCGCCAACTCGTCGGCGCCGAGACCCGCCGTCACGGCAAACACGCCAATGTAGTCGGGCGCCTGGGACGCCCGCGGCGCCACGAAGTCCGCGAGCGACCGGTTGGGCCGGCCGTCGGCGATGATGTCCTGCTGCCGAAGCATGTGGAACCGCGCCAGTTCCACTTGGCGCGAGTCGTCCTTGTAGACGATGATGTCGTCGCCGTCGGAATTCGAGGGCCAGAAGCCGTACACCCCACGCGCGACCGGCCGCTTCTCCTTGAGCATCCGGCCCAGCACACGACGCCCATGGTCGTAGAGTTCGCGCGCCGCCGCGCCATACTCGGCATGCTCGAGAATCTCGGGAAAACGGCCCTTCAGTTCCCAGGCGGAGAAGAAGAACGTCCAGTCGATGAACGGCACGAGGTCGGCGATCACCGGTTCGACGACCCGCCGGCCCACGAACCACGGCGCCGGTAACTCCAAGTCGTCCCAATCGGTCGTCAAATGATTCGCGCGGGCCTCCGCGATCGTCAGCAAGGGCTTCTCCCGCCGGGCGCCGTGTTTTTCGCGCAGCACCTCGTACTCGCGGCGCACCGAGGCTACGAACCCGTCGCGTTGCCGATCGCTGAGGAGGCTCGACACGACGTCGACCGCGCGCGAGGCGTCGAGCACGTGCACGGTCGCGCCGCTGTACGCCGGTGCAATCTTCACCGCCGTGTGCTGGCGGCTCGTCGTCGCGCCGCCGATGAGTAGGGGCGTCGTGATCGCCCGGCGCTCCATTTCCTTCGCCACGTACACCATCTCGTCGAGCGATGGCGTGATGAGGCCGGACAGCCCGATGATGTCGGCCTTCTGCGCCGCCGCCTCCGACAGGATGCGATCGCACGAGACCATCACGCCAAGGTCGATCACCGAGTAGTTGTTGCACCCGAGGACGACGCCAACGATGTTCTTGCCGATGTCGTGCACGTCGCCCTTCACGGTGGCCATCAGGATGCGACCGTTCGAGCGGCGGCCGCCAGGCTCGCCGGCGGCCCCCGGCTGGTCTTTCATGAAGGGCTCGAGATAGGCCACCGCGCGCTTCATCGCACGCGCGCTCTTGACGACCTGTGGCAGGAACATCTTGCCGGCGCCGAACAGATCGCCGACGGTCTTCATGCCGTCCATGAGCGGTCCTTCGATCACGTCGATCGGCTGGCCCAGCTTCTGTCGCGCCTCTTCCGCGTCCGCTTCGATGAAGTCAACGACGCCGTGGACGAGCGCGAAGGATAACCGTGCCTCGACCGGCGCCTCCCGCCAGGCGAGGTCGGTCTCCCGCTTCGTGCCGGCACCCTTGACCTGATCGGCGAACGTCACGAGCCGTTCGGTGGCGTCTGGCCGGCGGTTGAAGATGACATCCTCGACGTGCTCGAGCAGGTCCGGCGCGATGTCTTGATACACGGCCAGCTGGCCGGCATTGACGATGCCCATATCCAGACCGGCCTTGATCGCGTGGTACAGAAACGCCGCGTGCATGGCTTCGCGCACGCGGTCGTTGCCGCGAAAGGCGAACGACAGGTTGCTGATGCCGCCACTGATTCTCACGCCGGGACACGAGGCCTTGATGAGGCGCGTCGCTTCGATGAAGTTGATGGCGTACGCGTTGTGCTCGTCGAGGCCGGTCGCGATCGCAAGGACGTTCGGATCGAAGATGATGTCCGAGGCATCGAAACCGGCCTGCTCGGTCAGCAAACGGTAGGCGCGCCGGCAAATCTCGACCTTGCGCTCGATCGTGTCGGCCTGTCCCCGCTCGTCGAACGCCATCACGACCGCGGCCGCGCCATACCGCCGCACGAGCATGGCCTTGTGCAGGAAATCGGCTTCGCCTTCCTTGAGCGAAATCGAGTTGACGACCGGCTTGCCCTGGACGCACTTGAGCCCGGCCTCGATGACCGACCACTTCGAGCTGTCGATCATCACGGGCACGCGCGCGATCTCCGGCTCCGTCGCGATGTAGTTCAGAAATGTCGTCATCGCCTGCTCGGAGTCGAGCATGCCTTCGTCCACGTTGACGTCGATGATGTTCGCGCCGCCGCGGACCTGCTCGAGCGCGACCTCGGCGGCCTTGCCGAAGGCATCGTCCTTGATCAGCCGCGCGAACCGTTTCGAGCCCGTGACGTTCGTCCGCTCCCCAATCATCTGGAAGTTGGAATCCGGACGGACGGTCAACGGCTCGAGACCGGCCAACCGCAACGGGGACGGGTCTCGATCCCCGTCCCCCTGACGATCCTGTCGCCGAGGCCGAATGTCCCTGACCGCTGCGCCGATCGCCGCAATGTGCGCGGGCGTGGTGCCGCAGCAGCCACCCACGATGTTGGCGAAGCCGCTCTCGGCAAAGTCCTTGATGAGCGACGCGGTCTCGGGCGGTAACTCGTCATATTCGCCGAACGCATTGGGCAGGCCGGCATTCGGGTACACGCTCACCCACCCGGTCGCGAGCCGGGCGAGCTCCGCGACATACGGCCGCATCTCGCGGGCCCCGAGGGCGCAATTGAGGCCGATGCACCACGGCCTGGCGTGCGCGATCGAGACGCAGAAGGCGTCAAGCGTCTGGCCGGCGAGCGTCCGGCCGCTGCGGTCGGTGACCGTCACCGAGATCATCAGCGGCAAGTGAACGCCCTTCGCCTCTTCGACCTCTTGAATCGCCACGATCGCGGCCTTCGCGGTGAGGGCGTCGATGATCGTCTCGAGAAGGAGGACGTCGGCGCCGCCGTCGATGAGCCCGCGGATCTGGTCGACGTACGCCGCTTTCATCTGATCGAAGGTCAATGACCGCAGCGAGGGGTTGTTCACGTCCGGCGACAGCGACAGCGTGCGCGTCGTCGGGCCGATGGACCCGGCCACGAATCGCGGGCGGTCGGGCGTCCGCGCCGTGTACTCGTCGGCCGCGGCGCGCGCAAGCCTCGCGCCCTCGAGATTGATCTCGTACACCAGGCCCTCGAGCCCGTAGTCGGCCTGCGACACACCGTTGCCGTTGAACGTGTCGGTCTCGATGATGTCGGCCCCCGCCTCGAGGTACTCGCGGTGGATGCCGGCGATGATGTCCGGTCGCGTCAGCACCAGCACGTCGTTGTCGCCCCGGAGATCGTGGGCGTGGGACGCGAACCGCCGGCCTCGGAACTCGGCCTCCGACAGCGTGTGGCGCTGCACCATGGTGCCCATCGCGCCGTCGAGCAGGAGCAGCCGTTGGGCGAGGATCGCGTCGAGCTTCTGGCCTGTGGTCATGGACTACCGCGCCCGCCCAGACGCGATTAACACCGTAAGGGATCGCCCGATCGTCGTGCGCCAACCCGCACAAGGACGTCGTCGAATCCCGCACCAGCGATCAGCGTCCGCAGTTCGTCGTCGTCGAATCCGAGCCAGCGATCGCCGAGCGTGGCGCGAACCCAGGCCTCGTCGTGCCGCCGCAGGTCGAGGACGACCAGACGTCCGCCGGGCCGGAGCATCCGGCGAGCCTCGGACAGCACCGCGCCCGGATCCTCGGCATGGTGGAGCGCCTGCGACAGGAGGACCACGTCGACCGACGCGTTCGGAACCGGCGCGTGATCGAGGTCCCCCACCTTCCAGGTGATGTTGCGGATCTTGCGGCGGGCGGCCAGCGCCCGCGCCCGCGCGAGTACGTCTTTCGAGTGATCGACCGCGATCACGCGTTTGGCCCAGCGCGCCGCTTCGATTGTCAGGTAGCCTTCGCCGCAGCCGAGGTCGGCGACCTCAACGGCAGGCAGCAGAAGGCCGAGCGCGCGCGACCACGCCGCCCAGCTTCGGCCCGGGACCAGCTGGCGCCGCTCCTCGCCCGTGCGGTGTTCCGCAAAGCTTTCCTTGCGAAGCCGCCGCACTTCGGCCAGACGGGCATCGTCGGCCTTGGTCTCGGCGGTCCGGCGGCCGAGCTCGGCTTGCAGCCACGCCCACAAGCCGGCGTGCCGACCGCCCGGCGCCCGCACGTCGGAGTGCAGCCGATGCACGATGAACGTGCCGGCCTTCTGTTCCTCGACGAGCCCCGCGTCCTTGAGCAGGCCGAGATGCCTCGAGACGCCCGACTGCGCAACGCCCAGGACAGCCGTGAGTTCCGAGACGTTCAGCGGCTCGAGGCCCAGCACGCGAATCAGGCGCAGCCGGGTCTCGTCCCCGAGGAGCCGCAGGAGCGCGGGCGCGTCTGACATATCTATAAATCTACATACATGGATGTATGAAAGCAAGCCCGGACCCAGCGCCTACAATGGCACGCCGTGCGTACCCACGCCGCGGAGTCACCGGTTGCCACCCTCGTGCTCGGACACGGCGCCGGCGCCGGTAGCGACCATCCGTGGATGACGCGCGTCGCGGGCCACCTCGCCGGACGCGGCATCACGGTCGTGACCTTCGATTTTCCGTATGTGACGCAGGGCCGGAAGGTGCCCGACCGCGGCCCCGCCCTGGAGGACGCGTTCCAGTCGACCTGGGTCGCGGTGGCGGCTCAAGAGGCCGGCCCGCTCTTTGCTGGCGGCAAGTCCATGGGTGGACGGATCGCCACACAGGTCGCCGCGCGGAGCGCCCTCGACCCAGCGCCGGCCGGACTGGTGTGTTTCGGTTACCCCCTGCACCCGCCAGGCAAGCCGGCCGATCGACGAGATCGCCATCTGCCGCTCGTGAAGGCGCCCCTGCTGTTTCTGTCAGGCACACGCGACCCGTTCGGGTCGCCCGACGAGCTTCGCGATCTCGTACGAACCTTGCCGAACGCCTCGCTGACGCTGTTCGAAGGCGGCAACCATTCGATTGAAGGACGGAAAAGGAAGGACGGCGTCGAGGATCTGCTCGAACGTGCGATACAGACTGCGGCCGACTGGATGCGACAGGTCGCCTCCGGCGGCTCCTCTAGCGGGGGATTCGATCCAGCCACCGAGCCACGGCGGTCCTGAACTCGTCGGTCCACTCATGTCCGCCGTCGAACGTGACGACCTCATGTGACACGCCGGCGGCGGCGAGGCGCGCGGCGTCGGCTCTCGCCTTCTCAACCGTGTACCACGTGTCATGCACGCCGACGCCGATGAGCACCGGCGGGGCGTGCGCGACATCGACGTCCGGCGGTACGTCCCCGCCCAGCGCAATCACGGCCGCGCCCTTCCGCGAGCCGCTCAAAGCCGCGCGGTAGGCCATCCCGACGCCTTGCGAGAAGCCGACCCAGACAATCGGCGGCACGAGGCCTCTGGGTGACGGCGACACGTCGAGTGTGGCCTCGATGGCGCGGTCGACATACGCGATGTTGTCGGCGATCGCGGGCTCGCGATCCTGACGCGTCATCCAGCTCGCAATCACCGCCTGGTCGCCGCGGGTGTAGAAGCGATGAAGAGCCTGGACCGACACAACGGTCCAGGCGTCCATACCGGACACGCCGTCCAGATCGGCCAGAATCGACTCGGCGGACTGCCCGTAGCCGTGGAAGGCGACGATGAGGCCGCGGACGGGCAAATCGGTCGCGTCGCGCACGACGACGCGCCCGTGCGTCCTGGTCTCGACGCTGAGGATGCGAGGCACGTGGGAAAAGGACGCTGAAAGGCTTGAAGGCCTGGAGGCGTGAAGGCACGAACGCTGGAACGGCCTGGGCTGAGCAGCGCGAGCGCGCCTTCAGGCCTTCACGCCTCCAAGCCTTCGTGCCTCCCTGCCTTCAAGTCTTCACTCTTACTTGATCGGCGCCGGCACCGTGAGCGTGATGTCGTATTTCTTGAGCGTCTGGCTCATCGTCATCGCGCGCAGCAGGAACGCGTTCGCGTCGGCAACGGCCTTCGGCAGCGCGACCTTCACGTCGTCGTACTCCTTGACGAGCGTCGGGCTTGGCATCTCCGAGAACGCCATGATTCCGCTCTTCACGGTGCCGACGCGGCTGACAACGTCATTCTGGGGAGCGCCACCACCAAATCCGCCCCCGCCACCGCCGCCGGCCTGAGCCGCGTCGGGCGCGCCCGCCGGCGCTCCCGGCGTTCCCGGAGCCGCCGCGCCAGCGCCACCGCCGCCGCCACGACCGCCGCCGCCGCCCGCACGGCCGCCGCGACCGCCGCCGCCGCCAGTATTCACGCCGAATTTCTCACGCAGGGCCGCGAAGTCCTTGTCGAGATCGGCGAACTGCGTCTTGACGGCCGCCGGCACGGTCTTGGAGTCCGTGATCTTCGTCGCCGCGTCGGTCATCTGCGACTCGAACGGCGCGAGCGCGTCGCGCGCCGCGGTGCCGCGACGCTGCATGTCGTGCAGGTCCATCAGCATGTCGAAATAGCGCTTCTGCTGAACGTCATTCATCTGCACGGCCGGATCCATGACGACCTTCAAAGGCTTGGACTCGATCGTCTTGCCGTCAACGGCGAGCGTGACGGTGTACGTGCCAGCCGGGACGAGCGGACCCTCTGTTGCCCCGCCGCCGCCGCGTCCCCCCCCTCCGCCGCCGCGACCGCCAGCCCCGCCGCCGCACACGTTCTCCGCGCTGAGTCCTGGCTCGGGCTGAGGCAACGGACTGTATTCGCCGCCGCCGGCAGCCGCGCGCCCACGACCTCCACCGGCTCCGCCGCCACCGGCGGCTCCGGGACCACGACCGCCACCAGCGCCTCCGGCCGGCTCGGCAATGGGCTCAACGCGCATGTCCCAGCACGTCGTCTGAATGCCCGCATCGAGTCGGTCGCCGGCGATCGCCAGATTACGGAGAGTCTTGCCGGTGGCGTCTGCAATGGTCAGCTTGACGTCCTTCGCCTGATTCTTCAGGAAATACTGAACCACGGCCTCAGTCGGCGGATTCTCGCCCACGAAATACTGCTGGCCCCAGAACTCGTTGTTCTTGTCGTGGAAGGACTTCCATTCGAGCGCGGGATCGATCGAGAACAGCTTCGCCCCGGACGGGCTCGCCTGCGCGGCCGTGTACTCCTGAATCGGCGACAGGTGATCGAGGATCCAGATGGCCCGACCATGCGTGGCCAACAACATCGCGTTGTCGCGCGGATGGAGCGTGATTTCGTCGGTGCGCACGTTCGGGTAGTTCGCGTTGATCCGCTGCCAGCTCTTCCCCCGGTCAAGCGACACGAAGAGACCGGTTTCGGCTCCCGCGTAGATCACGTCGGGATTCCGCTGGTCTTCGGTCAGGGTCTTGATCACTTGATCCTGCAGGTTGCCGTTCATCGATCGGAACGTCGCTCCGAAGTCGGTGCTGACCCACAGATGGGTCTCGTAGTTGCCGAGCCGGTGCGCGTCCGACGCGATGTAAACGGTGCCGGCGTCGTACCGCGACGGCAACACCTTCGACGTCCACGCGCCCTTCACGAAGCCGGGCAGACGATCCGCCACGGCCTTGTCCCACGTCTTGCCGGCGTCCTTCGACATGCTGACGGTGCCGTCGTCACTGCCGGCGTAGTACAGGCCGGGCATCTTGGGCGACTCGGCGAACGTGACGACGGTCGGCCACGCCGCAATGCCGTCGTCTTTCGCGATCTTGATGTCGCTGCCCTTCACGCCCATCGTGACGACGTCATTGCGGTCGGCGTTGGTCGTCAGATCCGGGCTGACGGCCGTCCACGAGTCGCCGCGATCGGTCGAACGGAAGATGTGATTGGCGGCCACGTACAGCACGCCCGAATCGGAGGGCGAGAACACCAGGGGCGTGTCCCAGTTGAACCGGTAGGGGGCGCACGTCGCCGCGCCGCTGCCGCCCTTGACCGCGTCGCACCCGACACTCCCCGACGTCGCATTGACGACGTTCTGGGCGCTCGGCTTGATGGTCTTCGACTCGCCCGTCACGCGGTTGTGTCGTTGGAGCGCGCCGTCCTGCGTCTCGCTGTAGACGACGTGCGAGTCGCGCGCGTCGATGATCGCGACAAAGCCGTCGCCGCCCTGAATCGATTGCCACCGATCGGCCGGGATGCCGAGCTGCGTGCGCACGGCGCTCGGGCCGCACCAGTCGTAGTTATCCTGCATGCCGCCGCAGACGTTGTACGGGTAGTCGTAGTCGAAGCCCACGTGATAGAAGAGGCCGGCGACGATGTTCGGATAGAAGATCCATGACCGCGTCATGTCGTAGCTGACGTAGGCGCCGCCGTCGGTGCCGATCAGGATATGGTCGGAGTTGTTCGGATCCCACCACAGGGCATGTTTGTCGTCGTGCTCCGACGGATCGCACGGAGTGAACGTCTTGCCGCCGTCCACCGACAGATACATCCGCACGCCGCCCGTGATGACGCGATCCGGATTGTTCGGATCGACTCGAATCTGGCTGAAATAGATCGGCCGCACGTCGTTCGCATTCACCTTGCGCCACGACGCACCGCCATCGTCCGTGCGGTACGTGCCGCTCTCGCCCGGCGCGTTCCCTGCCGACCCGCCGCTGCGCTGTCCGGCCGCAGCCTCCGCCTCGATCTGCGCGTACAGGATGTTCGGGCTCTTCCGATAGATGTCGAGCCCGATGCGGCCGAGTGACCCGGACGGCAGGCCGCTGGTCTGTCGCGTCCAGGTCTCGCCGCCGTCGAGCGACTTCCAGATGCCGCTGCCCGGGCCACCACCGTTCATGCAGCACTGGGAACGCCGCCGCTGGTAGGTCGACGCGTACAGAATCCGGCTGTTCGTCGGATCCATGACGACTTCGTTGGCCCCGGTGTCGTCGTCGACCTTCAGTACCTGTTTCCAGGTGGCGCCGCCGTCAGTGGTGCGATAGATGCCCCGTTCGCCGCCGGGCCCGAAGAGGTTCCCCTGTGCAGCCACCAGCACGGTGTTGTTGTCGTTCGGATCGATGACCATGCGGTTGATGTGGTACGAGTGCGCGAGGCCCATGTTCTTCCACGTCTTGCCGCCGTCGGTCGACTTGAAGATGCCGTCGCCCCACGAGATGCTCTGGCGGTTGTTGCCCTCGCCGGTGCCGACCCACACGAGGTTCGGGTCCTTCTGAGACACCGCGACGTCGCCGATCGACATCAGGCCGTCCTTCTCGAAAACCGGCGTGAAGGTCGCGCCGTTGTTCTCAGTCTTCCACACGCCGCCATGCGCGGTCCCGACATAGAAGATGGCGGTGTTCGCCTCGTAGACCGCGAAATCCGAGATGCGGCCCGACATGATCGAAGGTCCAATCGAGCGGAAATGTAGCCGGTCGAACGGATCCCCGGTTGACCCGCCGCTGCTCATCTGGCCCCACAGAGATTGCCCCATCAACGCCACGACGAGCGCGACGCCGACGAGAGCCGGTCGAAAGAACTTCATGATGCCTCCAGGCAGGAAAATGCCCAACGATTATAGCGACTACGAGCGCTCGTAGGCGGCCCCTTTTTCTGCCGGAGGGGCCGGCTCCGCCTTCGATATGATGCACGTGGCATGACAACTGCGACACCCGTGAGGCCCCGCGATCGGGCCCTCGTCGACCAGGCGTACAAGTGGAATCTGGACGACATTTACCCGGATTGGATTGCCTGGGAGGCGGGGCGCGCCGAGCTCGACCGCCGCATCGACGAGTACGCCGCGCTCAGAGGCACCCTCGGCACGGGGCCTGATCGCTTGCGCGCCGCGTTCCGGCTGAACGACGACCTCGGACAACGGGCCTACAAAGTCCACTTCTACGCGTCGCTGAAGTACGACGAAGACCAGCGCGATAACAGCGTGAACGGGCGCAGGCAGCAAGTGCAGGCGCTCATGGCCCGGTGGCAGCAGGCGACGTCCTGGTTCAACCCGGAGCTGCTCGCGATTCCCGTCGAGACGATCCGCGGCTGGATGGAGCGCGATTCGCACCTGGCGACGTACCGCTTCGCGATCGAGGAGATCTTCCGCCAGCAGGAGCACGTCCTCGACGAGCAGGGCGAGCGCCTGTTGTCGCTGTCGGCACGCCTGTCAGGCGCGTCGACCGACGCGTATTCGGCCCTCTCGACGGCTGACGCGAAGTTTGCGGACGTGACGCTCAGCACAGGCGAAACCGTGTCCATGTCCTACGGCCGCTATCGGGCGGTGCTCGCCACGGCCCGCAGCCAGGCCGATCGCCGCGCGGCGTTTCTGGCCCACCACGGCCCGTACGCCGCGAGTCATAACACCTATGCGTCGATCTATCACGGCGTGTGCCAGCGCGACTGGTTCCATGCGCGTTCGCGCGGCTACGAGACGACGCTCGACGCGGCGCTCCATGCGAACGCCATCCCGCGCGCCGTCGTGCGGAATCTGATCGAGACGACGCGCGCGGGCGTCGAGCCCCTGCGGCGGTACCATCGGCTGCGCCGGCGCGCCCTCGGCCTCGATCGCTACTGTCAATACGATTTCTCGATCCCGCTCGTCCAGTGGGACCGGCGCTACGCCTACGACGACGTGCTCGAATCCATCGTCGACGCCGTCGCGCCGATGGGCCCAGAATACCAGAGCCGGATGTGGCGCGGCTTCCGCGAGCGCTGGATCGACGTCTACGAGAACGACGGCAAGCGGAGCGGTGCCTATTCCGCGCCCGTGTACGGAGTGCATCCGTACATGCTGATGAACTGGACGGACACGCTCGACGACGTGTTCACCCTGGCGCATGAGATGGGCCACTCGATGCACACGATGCTGTCGCATGAGCGACAGCCCTTCGTGTACTCGGATTACACGATCTTCGTCGCCGAGGTGCCGTCGACGCTGTCGGAAGCCCTGCTCCTCGAACGCTGGCTCGAGAACGCCACTGATCGCGACGAGCGCATCGTGCTCCTGCAGCACGCCATCGACAACATCACGAGCACGTTCTATACGCAGGTGATGTTCGCGGATTTCGAAGTGGCGGCGCACGAGCGCGTCGAGCGCGACGAGCCCTTGACGTCGGACGTGCTGGATGCGCTCTATCGCGATCGGTTCGTCGCCTACTACGGCGACGCGGTCGAACTGGAGTCGCTGACGCCCCTGACGTGGGCTCGGATCCCCCACTTCTTCCACACGCCGTACTACGTCTACCAGTACGCCACGTGCTTTGCGTCGGCGGCGAAGCTCGCCCGAGCGATCCGCCTCGGTCCCCAGTCAGCGCGCGATGAGGCCCGAGACCGATACCTCGGACTCCTGGCGGCCGGGGGCAGCGACCATCCGATGACCCTGCTTCAGCAGGCAGGGGTGGATTTGTCGGAGCCGTCGACCATTCAAGCAGTCGTCGATCAGCTGGACGGCCTGGTATCTCGACTCGAAGCGATTATCTGAGTCCTTGGATTTGGCCTTCGGGCGGGTGGATTCGACCGGCCAGTTGGATCGGAGACGCCTTGGACGGGTCCCTGTAACCACCTGATTCGTAAGGGCGAGCCTTCAGAGAACGGCGAGTCTCAACCTCTAAAGGTACGGCACGACTCTTCCTTACTCATTTGTCGGTCCTCCCCAAACCCACATGGGATTGCTCGATAAGCTCAAGCCGCAACCGCGTTGGAAGCACGCTGACCCCGCCGTTCGCCTCGAGGCGCTTCGGGAGTTGGCGGATCCCGCCGAACTCACGATGCTCGCCGAATCGGACCCCGATGCCCGCGTCAGAAAGGCCGCTGTCCCGCGACTCGAGGACCCGGCCGTGCTGGGGCGAATGGCGTCCGCGGACCCCGACGCCGACATTCGCGACTCCGCGACGGACCGGTTGCTGGCCTTGGCCACCGGCGGCGGCGCCGACGAGCCAACCGCGGTGGCGGCGGTCGGCCAGTTGAGTGACCCGCGGAGGCTGTCGACCATTGCCAAGAGTCAGGCGGCCCCAGCGGTCGCGACGGCCGCCCTGGCGCGGACGACCGACGAGCGTGCGCTCGGCGCCATCGCACGGACGGCGGCACACGAAGCGGTCGCCTTGGCCGCGGAAATCCGGCTGACCGACCACGCCGAGCTCGTGGACACGGCAACGACGAGCGTGCACCGCGACGTCGCGCTCGCGGCGTTCGAGCGCGCAGTCGCACCGGCGCGCAACCTCGCGGAGCTTAAGACCATCGAGGACCGTGCGACGCAGAAGGCCGTCGCCAAACGCGCGCGCGCCATCGTTCAGGAAATCGAAGACGCCGAGGCCGCAGCGCGGGCAGCCGAAGAGGCCCGCCGGCACGAACAGGTCCTGGTGTGCGTCGACGTCGAGCAGCTCGTGCATGTGGCCGACGTCGCCGCCGCACGCGCCGAGCTCGCCCGTCTGGGCGACGCGTGGCGGACGCTTGGCGAGGCCGATCCGGCGACGACCGCGCGATTCGAGCGCGCGACCGGCGACGTGCGGGCCGCCCTCCTGCGGCGCGAGCGCGAAGCCGAGGAAGCGGCCGAACGTGAGCGCATGCGCGCTGAGGCGCTGGCGTCGCGTGACGCCCTGTGCGCACGCGTCGAGACGCTCGACGGAGATCACATCCCGGAACAACTTTCGTCAATTGAAGAAGAATGGCGATCGCTCACGCCGCTCGTCGGCAACAGCCCGGAGGCTGACCGATTGGCGGAGCGATTTGCCGTGGCGGTGACCGCGTGTCGGAAGCGACACGATCTGAGCGCCGCGCTGGCCGGTACGCGAGCCTCCCTCGAGACGCTCGTGACGGAGGCCGAGGGATTGCTGTCGAACGCCGACGGCCCAGACCCCGAGCCCCGCTGGCAGGCGCTCAGCCGCGAGGCACGCGCGCTCACCGCCATCCTTTCCAACGCCGCCCGGCCCGCACCGAACCTCGACGAGCGCCTCGCAGTCGTCGGACACGCCTTCGCCGCACGTGACGCCGCCCGGAAGGAAGCCGCAGCCAAGGCACAGCAGGATCTCGTCGGACGGCTGCAACGTCTGATCGATCGCACCGCCCGAGCCGTGGAAGCCGAAACCGTCACCCTCCGCGAGGGCGACCGCCTCATGCGCGACATCGGCCTGGCACTAGACGAGGCTACGAAGTCGTCCTCAAGACGAGACGAGGCTACGAAGTCGTTGTCAAGACGAGACGAGGCTACGAAGTCGTTGTCAAGAAGCGACGAGGCCACGAAGTCGGCCGCCGGCCGACACGAGGCGAGCCAGGACCTCGATGCGGCCGTGACACGCCTGCGCGAGCAGCAGGCCACAATCGCGCCGCGCGTCCGCGAGTTGCGTGAGATGGACGAATGGCGACGCTTCGCCAACGCCCAGCAACAGGAACGCCTCATCGCGATGGCCGCGGCCATCGTCGCCTCGCTGAAAAGCGAGGAAGAGGCCGGCAAGACGTCGGACCTGGCCGCCACCGCGCGGGCCCTGAAAGAACTGCACGCGAAGTGGCAGGAGGTGGCGGATGCGCCGCGCCAATCCGCGCAGCGGCTCTGGGATCGTTTCCGCACGGAGACCGACTTCATCCGCAGTCGGTGCGAGACGTACTTCGTCAAGCAGCGCGAGGAGCTGGCGACGAACCTGACGAGAAAGACGGCCCTCGTCGCCGAAGCGGAGGCGCTCTCGCAATCGGCGGATTGGGCGAAGGCGACGTCGCGGTTCCAGGACCTGCAGACCGAGTGGCGCGCCCTCGGGGCCGTACCGCGCAATGACGCCCGCGATCTGGCGCAACGATTCCGCACCGCGTGCAACGCGTTTTTCTCTCGACGTCGCGAGGACCTCACGGCGCGCAAGAAGGTGTGGACTGACAACCTGTCGAAGAAGGAAGCGCTGTGCGCCCGCGCCGAGACGCTGGCCGAGTCGATGGACTGGGACGCCGCCTCCGCCGAGATGAAACGGCTGCAGGCCGAGTGGAAGACCGTCGGTCCGGTCCGTCGCGCGAAGTCTGAAGCCGTGTGGGCGCGCTTCCGAACGGCGGCGGACACCTTCTTCCAGCGGTACCACAACCGCCATCAGATCACGATGACGAGCAAGCTCGCCGAGCGTGAGGCGCTCGTCGCCAATCTCGAGGCTCTGCTGAACGCCGCCGAGCCGCCAGCCGATCTGGCGGCGCAGGTCGAAGCCTTGCGGTCGACCTGGAATCGTAGCGTGCCGATTCCCGCGGCCGAGATGACGCCGATCGCAGAACGGTGGCGCACTGCGTTCACGGACCTGCTCGATCGCCGCGGCGACGCGTTTGCCGGCACGGACCTCGACCCGTCCGCGATTCGCCAGCGGATGGAGAAGCTCGTCGCCAAGGTCGAAGCGCTGGTCCGCGATACGCACGACTCGCCCTCGGCGCCCCAGTCATCCCAAACCGAACTGCTCGCCGCCAGACTCCGCTCCGCGTTTGCCACAAACGCCATGGGTGGCCGCGCCAGCGACGACTCGAAGTGGCGTGCGGCCACCGACCTCGTCAAAGAAGCACAGGGCGCCTGGACCCGGCTCGTACCGCTCGGCGACCCTGCAGCAAGAGCGTTGGACTCGCGTTTCCGCGAAGCGTGCCGCCGTGTGCTTGACCATGCGCGACGACATGGCGGCGGCCCGCATGCCGCCAGGCGCGGACCGAACTCGAGCCGGATTTCAGCGGCCGTCGGCTAGAGCCTCCTAAGAAACTGTCCCTTCGACGACCTCGCCGGTTGACGCATTAACGAGTTGGAAGCCGAGATGGGCGGCGCGTTGGCGGAGCCGTCGAATCGTGACCGTGCGGTGCTGGGCCT